>Ga0302233_10000932_pt1 | contig 21643 bp, 13 predicted proteins | sample II_Palsa_N3_1_FD_193516 | JGI IMG/M metagenome (GOLD analysis project Ga0302233, IMG submission 193516) | Peat permafrost microbial communities from Stordalen Mire near Abisko, Sweden - II_Palsa_N3_1 | ecosystem: Environmental > Terrestrial > Soil > Palsa > Peat permafrost | place: Sweden... | reverse complement strand
TGTACATCGCGAAGTCGGCGTTTTTGAATAAGGCATCGACATCGTCGCAGTCTGGAAAGAGGCTGACTCCGATGCTGGTCGTCACGATGATCTCGTGTTTGCCGATGCGGATAGGCTGGGCGATCGCGGTGAGCAGCTTCTGGCAGATGTCGTGGACGTCCGAGGGAGAACGAAGGTCGGGAAGCAGAACAACGAACTCGTCACCACCCATTCTGGCGACGGTGTCGGACTTGCGAACGGAGTTTTTGAGGCGTCGCGAGATCTCGCAAAGCACGGTATCGCCAGCCTGATGACCAAGCGAATCATTGACTCGTTTGAAGTTGTCGAGATCGACCATCATGACGGCGAGCCTGTCCCCGGATCGTTTGGCTCGCTCGATGGCGACCTCCAGCCGGTCGCGGAGCAGAGTACGGGTGGGCAGGCCGGTGAGAGGATCGTGATGCGCCACGTGGTAGATGTACTCGTCCGCGCGCTTTCTTTCGGTCAGGTCGTAGGAGATTCCCAGAAAGCCGATGATGCGTTCATCCGCATCCCGAAGAGCGCTGACGACAAGCTGCACCGGCACGCGCGATCCGTCTTTTCGTATCCAGGTCCACTCTCTTTCGTCGATCAGGCCTTTTTCCGGGGCGAAGCGAAATACGTGGTGGTCGGGATAGACCTCCAGACCGAACTGCGAGGACAGCTCCCCGGCACGCATGGCAAGCTCGCGAGGATCGTGAATCTCGGTGTAGGGCTGCCTGAGCAGATCGCGCTCCTGATACCAGAGCATTCTTTCCGCGGCAGGGTTGATCGAGGTGATGAGGCCCGCTTTATCTGTAACGATAATGCTGAAAGGCGAGCAGGCGATCACCGATTTATTGAAGCTGAGGGCCTGCTGTAGCTCCTCTTTGTACTGGAGGCGGCTGGTGACGTCGGCGACCGTCATCGTAATACCGTCCTGCAGTTTGACGACCTGCATGTGATAACGAGCGGGCCGACCCTCGGATTTGAAGAGTGGGTGCGTGAATTCGATGAGAGCCGGCTTCCCTGTCTCAACGACTCCTTTGTAGACCGTGAATCGCCCTGGATCGCGAATCGTGGGGAAGACCTCGTACAGGTTTTTTCCGAGCGCAGCCTCGCGCGACATGCCGATCATCTGCTCAGCATTGTGATTGAGGAAGGTGAACTTAAAATCCGATATCTCGCCGTCGGCGTTGCGAATGCAGTCATACATAATGACTGCGTCGGTGCTTGCCTCCGCAGCTGAGATGAAGCGCAACTCGTTCTCTCTCTCGTGTACTGCGCTCTTCGCGGCTGCTGCCAGCCGACGCACAAACCGGAACAGACCGAATGCGACGACAACTGCAGCGGCGCAGCCGATTCCATTGAGAAGACTGACGATCCAAAGAGGCTGCGGAGCCAGTTTGACGATGACTGACTCGTGATTGAGGACGTCGACTGCGAGGAATATCAGGAAGGCGCCGGTCGACCACTTTACGGAGGTGTGTTCCCGGTTGTAATAAACCAGCACCGCCATTGCCAGTCCCAGAGCAAGCCACGCGCTCAGGGAGATCTTTTCAAAGAGGAATGCAAGGGTGACGGCGAGACCAGGCTCGAGCCATCCTCCGTGAGAGTGCGACAGAAAAACTGCAGAGGCAAGCAGTGTCCCAATGATGGCCGAGGTCGCTACGATGACAGAACCTTTGTGGTTATAGCGTTTTGTGGGAACAACCATTAATGCCTCGGACGGCTCAGCAAGGCGGAGCGTGGTAGCGGTAGACATCGGGCTCAAAAGGACTCGTCGATCTTCTTACTTTAGGGGGCGTGTAGCAGAGAACCAATACAACGTAAGTGGTACCGGGGGGTGCCGGAAGCGCTTAGAATACGGCAGGTTACGGGATTTTGCCGATTTTTGGGGTGCCACGGCGCAGATACCAGCGCAGTGCAATAGCTGACCCGACTTCGTGCGACGCGTAATCGATTTCTGGCTATTATGGGACAGCGGACGATTGCACGGTATTTCTTTCGAACCGGAAAGTCTGGTTCATGCGGCAAACGATTAGCCAGGCAATGCGGCAATGGAAGTCCTGAAGGGGATGCAGCGATGGATGCAGCGCAGGTATTGATAGCAGGGGAGTGGCGTAAAGCGAACTCTGGAAAGACTTTTCAGGCTGAGAATCCTGCCACGGGCGAGCCGCTGCCGGCTTTATTTCCTGTCAGTGAATGGCCGGACTGTGATGCGGCTCTTACGGCGGCTGCTGAGGCCGCGCAGGAGCTGAGGAAGGTCTCGCCGGAAGATCTGGCGGCCTTTCTCGAGGCATACGCGCGCAACATCGAAGCCTCTGCGGCGCAGATTGTGGACGCGGCCCACGAGGAGACCGCCCTGCCCGTCGCTCCCAGGCTCAGGGATGTCGAACTGCCTCGAACCACGAACCAGCTACGTCAGGCCGCGGCAGCAGCGCGCGAGGAGTCCTGGAGGCGGGCAACCCTGGATACGAAGCTGAATATCCGGTCCTGGTTTGCGCCGATCGGCCCGGTCCTGGTCTTTGGGCCTAACAACTTTCCGTTTGCCTTCAATGGCATCAGCGGCGGTGATTTTGCTGCCGCTATCGCGGCGGGGAATCCGGTGATTGCCAAAGCTCATCCGCTGCACCCCAATACCACGCGCTTACTGGCGGAAGAGGCTCGAAAGGCATTGCAGGAGACGGGGCTGCCGGCGGCGACCGTGCAGATGATCTATCAGGTCAGCAATGAAGACGGGCTGAGACTGGTGAGCGACCGGCGGCTCGGAGCGATTGGATTTACGGGGAGCCGTGCGGCGGGTCTAAATCTGAAGAAGGCCGCCGAAACGGTCGGCACGCCGATCTATCTTGAGATGTCGAGTATCAATCCGGTCCTCTTTTTGCAGGGCGCACTCAAGGAGCGAGGTGACCAGCTTGCACAGGAGCTGACTGATAGCTGTCTCGCCGGAGCAGGGCAGTTCTGCACCAGCCCGAATCTGATCCTCGCGGTGGAAGGTTCTGAAGCGGAGAGCCTGGTCGCGCAGGTTGCCAAAGCCTTTAAGGAGAGGCCTTCGCAGCCGCTGCTTTCTTCTTCCGGCCGAAGACAGCTGGCCGAAGGAGTCGCCGCGCTGCGGGATGCGGGAGCTCAGTTAGCCGCTGGAGGAGAGGTCGTCGATGGAGCGGCGTATCGGTACGCGAATACGCTGCTGCGCGCTACGGGGAAGCAGTTTCTCGCGGCGCCCCATGCTCTGCAGCGCGAGGTCTTCGGGAACGCGACGCTGGTCGTGACGGCAGCCGATTCGGCTGAGCTGCTTCAGGTGATCCAGCTGCTGGAAGGGAATCTGACCGGTAGTATTTATTCTGCGAAGTCCGGCAGTGATGACGCTGTCTATGAGCAGATCGTACCTGCGTTGCGTCAGCGCGTGGGCAGGTTGCTGAATGACAAGATGCCCACCGGCGTTGCGGTGAGCTCGGCGATGAATCACGGAGGACCGTTTCCTTCGACATCGCACTCTGGATTTACCGCCGTGGGTATTCCTGCCGCCTTGACCCGCTTTGCGGCGCTTCAGTGCTACGACGGCGTGCGAGAGGAGCGTCTGCCCGGTGTGCTCAGGGACAAGAGTTCTAACCCTGCCGCGTGGCGTCTGGTCGATGGATCGTGGCTGCAGGGTTGATGCGCATCACCATCTGCTGACCGAATTGTTCGTTCCCGGATCAGGCCAGCCTGCAAAAGAGCAAGGGGTCTCTATTGAAAACGGATCTGCATCTTTGCGGTCTGGCATTGTCCCAATGGAGCGAGCAAATCGTGCGTAAGCTGGAAACGCTGGTCAAACTCGTACGCTGATGCTTATCGTGTACTGGTTCACCGGATCAGTGGAAGCTCGGATGCGGTGGCAATGTTGACCAGCTTCAGAGCGATCTCGATCTTTTGAAAAACCGGAATGCAGCAGGCACGGCTGAGTTTGCAGAGAAGTGTGCATGAATGAGGAGAGATAGAACTTGCAAAAATACCTTTTCATTGCAGTCGGTGGCGCTCTCGGTTCTCTGGCCCGGTTTTGGGTCGGCTCGATGATCGCCAACCGGTTGGGCACCAAATTTCCCTATGGGACTTTTGTGATCAATATCACTGCCTGCCTGATTATCGGCTTTTCGCTGGCGTTTATGGGAAGGCGTGCAGAGCTCAACGTCGCGTGGAGGTTTCTCATCCCGATAGGCTTCATCGGAGCCTACAGTACATTTTCAACCTTCGAATGGGAGACATTTTCCAGCCTGCAGACAGGCGCATTCTTCGTGGCTGCCCTCTATGTTGTTCTGAGTTTCTTCCTTGGCCTGGTAGCAGTATGGTCTGGAGTTCTGATCGCGAGGCTTTTCTCATAGGGCGCAAGATTTGAACTATGAGTTGAGGAGGAGATATGTTATCTGCCGGAAAAGCCGTAAAGGTTTCCATCTATCTGAGTGAGGGCTCCACGCATCATGGAGCAGCGACGTATTCGAGCATTCTGGATTTTCTGTTCTTTCGCGGAGTCTCGGGTGCGACGGTGCTGAAAGGGATCGCAGGATTCGGCGCCGATCACCATTTGCATTCTTCCAATCTCGTCGACATCTCCGATCACCTTCCCTTGAAGATTGAATTCATAGAGACACGGGAGAAGGTCGACGAAATCATCGGAAAGCTTGAAGACATGGCAGGCTCAGGCATGATCGAGCTGCAGGAGACAACGGTTGCCAAACCAGCCCGGATCTCGAAACCCGGAACGCCCCCTGCCTCTGCTCACGTCAGGATCGAAGGCAAGGCGCAACTGATGCGGATCTTTATTGGCGAGAGTGACCAATGGCAGGACAAGCCTCTCCACGAAGCGCTGGTTCGTGCCTTACGCGCGAACGATCTCGCAGGTGTAACGGTGTACCGGGGGATTCTCGGCTACGGAGCCCATCGGAGGGTCCATAAAGAGAAGCCGCTGCATCTGTCGCATGACTGCTCGATCATGCTCTCGATCATCGACACCGAGGAGAAGCTGCGGGCTTTTCTGCCCATTGTGGACAAGATGGTTCAGGAGGGTTTGGTTGTGCTCTCGGACGTGGACATTATCAAGTATGCCCATCGCGCGGTTAAGGCAGGCGAAGACAAGGGGTAATCCATGAAAGAAGAGTTTCAGGCCCGCATGTTGCGCATCCACTTTACAGAGGCGGACAAATGGCAGGGCGAACCATTGCATGAGGCGATCGTTGCAAAGTGCCATGAGCTTGGACTCGCTGGCGCGATCGTCTATCGCGGCCTCGAAGGTTTCGGGGCCAGCACCAGGATCTATCATGCCCGGACTCTCTCCTTCTCGAAAGACGCGCCCATTATGGTGAGCGTCATTGACACCGAAGAGCAGATTCAAAAATTGATTCCACATCTGGACCAAATGATTTCAGGTGGCCTGGTTGCCAGCTCCGGTGTCAAAGTCATTCGTTATTCGCGATTGAAACAGGAGGCCAGTTGACTCGACAGGCTGCCGACCACGGCGACTCTTGTATTGCATCAATTCCGACTGCCTGATAGCCTTTTCTCAATCAGACTTGGCGATGGGGTTCCGCCAGAACCGCCAGTTCTTATCGGAACTGCGCTGATGACTCCTACATTTCGTAGGAGGACGTTTGCCTGAAATTAATTTGAGAAAATCAGCGGAGGAACAGTTCCGTCTTCTGCTCGATCTTGCGCGGTGGATACCTGTTGCGAGCGCTGTCGGAATCATGGGCGGGTCGGCATCGGCGCTTCTGCTCGTCTCGCTGGAGTTGGCGACCGATCTTCGCGAGACACATCGGTGGCTAATCCTGCTTCTGGCGCCAGCCGGGCTGTTTGTTGGCTATCTCTACAAATATCTCGGGAGCTCGGTCGAGGCAGGGAACAACCTGATTCTGGAAGAGGTCCACGATCCGAAGGCAGTCATCCCGCTGCGCATGACTCCGCTCATCCTGCTTGGGACGTTCATCACGCATCTCTTTGGAGGATCGGCAGGCCGGGAAGGGACAGCTATCCAGACTGGAGCGTCTCTCGCGGATCAACTGACGAAGCCACTGCGATTGATGCCGCGTGATCGCCGCATTCTCCTCATGGCTGGCATCAGTGCGGGATTTGCATCGGTCTTCGGGACGCCTCTCGCCGGTGCAGTCTTCGGTATTGAGGTTCTAGCCTTTGGCAGACTCAGCTATGACGCAATCGTTCCATGCTTCATTGCTGCTTTTGTCGGCGACCTCGTCACAAAGGCGTGGGGCGTGCACCACACAATCTACACTGTCTCAGAGGTTCCTACGCTCAATGTCGGCGGCATTCTCTCGTCCCTGGTCGCCGGGGTCGCCTTTGGCCTGGTAGCCATGGCCTTCGCAAAGACGACCCACACCGTATCGCACACTGCACGGCGATTGATCTCCTCTGCTCCCTTCCGGCCGTTCTTTGGTGGGATCATCGTCACCACCGCGGTTCTGCTTATGGGAACAACCAAATACATCGGCCTGGGAATTCCCACGATCGTCGCGTCGTTCCATACCAGACTGCCACCCTACGACTTCGCCGCCAAATTTTTTCTTACCGCTCTCACGCTTGGAACGGGTTTCAAAGGAGGAGAGGTCACGCCCCTTTTCTTCATCGGCTCAACGCTCGGCAACGCACTCTCCCGCATCCTGCCTTTGCCGTCCTCTCTGCTTGCGGGTATGGGATTTGTTGCTGTGTTTGCCGGAGCTGCGAATACTCCCATTGCGTCGACGTTCATGGCTATGGAACTATTCGGTGCGGAGGCGGGCGCGTATGCAGGCGTCGCCTGTGTTGTCAGCTACCTGTTCTCCGGCCACTCCGGCATCTATCATGCTCAAAGGGTCGGCAGGAGCAAGCATCTGAGCGCGACGGCTGAGGAGGGAATGTCCCTCGCGCTGGTTGCGAAGATGCGCGACAGCCCGCAACCGGATCTTCTGGAAGAAATCGATGACTTTGGCTTTTTAGAAGGGAGCCTCATGGATCACCTCAGCGTTCTTCGACTTTATTTTTCCGCTTCCGAAATGAGACGGGCGGATAGCTGGTGGAAACGACTTGCACCGCAGAGCCTTGGAGGCTATCTGCTTCGGCAGGCCAAGGAGCATGGCATCGAGCAGGCGCTGCTGCATCGAGTGATCGGTGGCTTTCTCAAAAATCAGGAACTGATCATGGATACCGGAGAGATTCCTCCAGCGCGACTGCCCCAGTGCCTCGAACTGGTGGGAGAAGAGGAAGATCTTCAGTCCTTCCTGAAGGGCAATCGAGACCATCTGGATAAGGTGCGAATTGTCTTCCTTCGCGGCGAAGAGGCGCGGTACGAGGCAGCGATTGACAGAGAGGAGCTGGAGCAGATGCTGGACATCGAGCAGATCGAACAGGCGGAGAGCTCCGGAAAGACAGAGGCAAGCTGACGAGCGATTTGTACGATTGGACGAATCTGCTATTTGGTGGGAACTCACAGCGGGGCTGGATGCGCATTCACTATGCTGCGGTCGGCGGTACAGGTCTGTTCCGCTGTTTCCATGATTCTGATTGGCACCCTGAAATCACACGAAGTATTATTTATTCCGTATAGAATCGTTATCGCAAAGTGAGAGTCTCGCGCAACGAGGCTGGGGAAGAAGAGTCACGATGGAATACTACGGAAAAGACCTCAGCAGGCGAAAACTTTTGATACGCGGCAGTTCGCTCATCGCCGGAGCTATCGCTGCCGGAATCCCAACTCGCCTGCTGGCCGAAGAGTTGGCCCGACTTGACGTTGCCTCTGCGGGATCTATTCGCTCGATCATGGAAGGGCCTATTAAGACGTCGATAGCGCAGACCCTGAAGCTTGACCTGCATAGTCACGCGCAGGGGGCCGATGCTGTAGCGCAGTCGATTGTGAGCGGAAGTCTTCGAGCGGATGTGTTCATACCCATCACCCCTGGTCCTATGTTCACCGTCATGCGAGCCGGCATAGCGGAAGTAGCGCAGCCGATCGCTCGCACGGAAATGGTCATTGTGTATAGTCCGAAGAGTCGTTTTGCTCCTCAGTTTCAGGCAGCCGCCAACGGCAAAGCGAACTGGTGGGAGATCCTGCAGGAACCTGGACTGCGTTTCGCGCGCTCCCATCCCGCTGGCGACCCGGGCGGGCGCAACATCATTTTTGTAATGATGCTGGCTGCCAAAAAATACAAAGATTGATAGCAGTATCGTTTTGCAACCCTGGCATTATTGCTCCAGGTAAAACTACCCCCTTGACATACCCCTCATTGCTACCCTCGACAAGCCTGGTTCCTGATTTCTGATAAGAGCAACGTGCATAACCGGACGGCTGTGAGGCCAGCTTCACCGCTCACAGCCGTTAGCCCTCAAACTCCGGTTCTGGCGCCGGCAGTACATCGTGATCGCCCGCGATCCAGACGTAGAGTGTTGGCAGCAGGAAGATACTCATCACAAGATCCGAGATCAGCCCTCCAACAATGACGATCGCAAAGGGTCGCTGGGAGTCGGAACCGATTCCATGCGAGACTGCCGCAGGAAGCAGGCCCAGAGTGGCAACAAGCATGGTCATCATGATTGGACGCAGTCTGAGAACAGCTCCTTCAACTGCTGACTCCTCGATCGAATGACCTCGAACCCGCAGTTGATTCATGTACTCGAGCATGATGACACCGGTTTGGACAGACACGCCAAACAAGGCGAGAAAGCCCACGCTTGATGAGACGCTGATGTTCGTATGCGTTACCAACAGCGCCAGCAATCCACCGACGCGGGCAAGGGCTACGTTGATCAGGATCAGGGTCGCCCACTTGAACGACTTGAACATCATGTACAGAATGATGAAGATCAACAGAATTGTCAGCGGCACAATGATTGCCAACCGTTTATCGGCACGCTGCTTGCTCTCGTACTCACCAGCCCACACAAAGTGGTATCCGGTAGGTAGAGCAACCTCTTTGTTGACCTTGTCAATCGCCTCCTCGACAGTGCTTCCAAGATCACGATCGCGCACGCTGTACTTGACCGCAATGTATCGTTGTTCGCCTTCGCGGTAAATCTCTTCGGCGCCATCGTTAGTGTCGATTCTGGTCAATTGTGCCAAAGAAACGCGCTCACCGGAAGGGGACAGGAGGCGCACGTTCTCGATTGCCTGTCGCGTGTCCCGGTATTGTTTTTGGTACCGAAGCACCAGGTCATACCGCGCCTCGCCCTGCAGCACCTGACTTACGGCGTTGCCGCCGACCGCGGTCTGAATCGCATCCTGCACGTCTGCAACGTTAATGCCCCATCGAGCTGCCGCCTGGCGATCAACGGTGAATGTGAGGTTTGGTTGGCCAATGATACGGAAGAGTCCAAGATCCTGAACGCCAGGGATTTTGCTCATCACGTTGACGACCTCATCGCCCTTTGCTTCGAGCGTCTTGAGATCATCGCCATATATCTTCACGGACAACTCGCCCTTCACTCCGCTGACTGCCTCTTCCATGTTGTCTTCGATCGGTTGCGAGAAGCCCCAGATCACACCAGGATTTTTTTCCAGCTGTTGATTCATCGAGGCGATCAGATCGTCTTTGTTCTGGTGAAAGACCGGACGCCACTCTTCCTTTGGCTTTAGATTGACAAAATATTCTGTGTTGAAAAAGCCTGTCCAGTCTGTGCCGTCATCGGGACGTCCGATCTGATCAACTACTTCTGTAACTTCCGGGAAACTGGCCAGCGCGATGCGAGCCTTGTTGGAGATTGCCAGGCTTTCGTCTGGTCCCGTGGATGGGGCCAGGGAACCGCGCACCCAAAGAGCTCCTTCATCCAGATGAGGCAGGAACTCTGAACCGATGACTCCGCTGTACAAGAGGAAGATCGCCAGCACAAGCCCCGCGACACCAACGCCAACCGTGTATCCACGATGATGAATGGCCCAGCTCACGCCCTTCCGATACCGGTCTGCCAGATACTCCATCACCGGGTTCTTCCACTCGTCTGCTCCCTTGCGGAACATGAAGCTGGCCAGCACCGGGGCAACAATCATCGAGTAGATCAGAGCTCCCAGGAGAGCAAAAGCAACTGTCCACGCCATGGGTTTGAATAGGCGGCCTTCGACAGCCTGCAGCGTAAAGATGGGAAGGTAGGCGGTAATAATGATGCCGATCGCATAGAACACAGGTCGCTGGACCTCGTGTGCTGCGCTGCGAATCTTGTCCTGCGGAGTTTCGACGCCATTATCCGGACGATTCAAATGGCGCACGATATTTTCAATCATGACCACCGCGCCGTCTATAACCATGCCGAAGTCCAGCGCGCCCAGGGAGAGCAGATTCGCTGGAATGTGGCGGAGACTCAGGCAGATCGATGCAAAGAGCAGGGCAAAGGGGATCGTAAGCGCAACGATGATCGCACCGCGCACATTGCCGAGGAAAAGCATCAGGATGATGACAACCAGTATGATGCCTTCCGTCAGGTTGTGCAGTACCGTATGCGTCGTCAGATGGATCAGGTCGCTGCGATCAAGGAAGGGAACAACCTTCAGTCCAGGCGGGAGCAGACCACGCTTCGCGGGCACGGCTGGCGTGGCTCTGTGAAAGAGGCCGCCTGGCTCTGACGGCTGGGCATCGATGCCGTTGAGTTCCGTGACTTTGGCTTCAACTCCTTTCAACGCCGGATCCGCGTCAGCTCCTTTTTGCAGCAGCAATGCGCCTTCGACCACGTCCGGATTGTCGATGAGCTTGCCGTTCTCAGCGCGGTAAGTCTTCGAAATCTGTCCCAGACGGATCTTCGGTCCCTGTTCGACTATGGCAATATCTTTGATGCGTAACGCAGTGCCATTCTGTGTCTTGACGACCGTGTTCTCGATCTGCTGCACGTTTGCAAAAAGACCCACGGCCTGTACGTTGATCTGCTGCGCACCTGCGACGATGAAGCTGCCGCCCGCATTCGTATTGTTATTCGCCAGTTGCTGCTCAATCTGGGCGATGCTCAACCCATAAGAGACGAGTTTGTCGGGGTCCAGACGAATCTGGTACTCCTTGGTCAGGCCACCGAAGCTGGCGACGTCGACGATTCCGGGAACACTCTTAAACTGCTTCTCGAGTGTCCAGTCTTCGAGTGACTTCTGCTCCATCACATCAAAATTCGGATTCTTACTGTCAACGGTGTACCAGTAGATCTGTCCTGCGGGACTCCAGTCGGTCTGCAGTTGTGGCACGAGCCCCGCGGGCAACGTGACCATGCTGAGCCGCTCCAGTACACGTTCGCGGTTCCAGTTATTATCCGACTCATCATTGAAGTTCATGATGAGGCTCGAAATGCCGGCAAGGCTGAAGGAGCGCAGGTTCTTCATGTCGGGAAGACCCGCCATCTGAATCTCAGTCGGAACCGTAATCTGCTTTTCGATGTCCTCAGCCGAATGCCCTGGCCATTGCGTGATGATGTTGACATAGTTATCTGCAACATCGGGATAAGCATCGACCGGAAGATTATGAAACGAGATCGCACCCCAGACAAAAAGCAGGAGAGCAACGGCCATAATCAGAAGCCGGTTGCGAAGCGCAAAGTTTACGAGATTCCTGATCATTGGGACTCCAACGTTGCTTCGAGCTGCAGTACGTTGGAAACGACCTGCTGTCCAGAGTTGATACCGGAGAGAAGCGCTTGCCGATTGTCAGGCAGCATCTCCCCACCATGCACTTCGACTCGCTTGAAGCGATTACCTCCGGCGGGAATATAGACCCAGTCCCGGTCGTGGAGATGCAGAATGGCAGAAGCTGGCACTACTGCATGGACCTCGTTCGTTTTGCCAATGAAGGTGGCAGTGACGAACATGCCTAATTTCAGGAACCCAGGATTGGCAACCTCGATTCGTACCTTTGCGGTACGGATACTGGGATCGAGGGTCGGATCAATCTCCGAGATTCTTCCCGTCAGCAGCTTATCAGGATAGCCATTAATCCTGATTTTTGCAGACTGACCAATTGAGATCTTCGGAAGGTCGTTCTCGTATACGTCGCACAAAACCCAAACGGTGGTGAGATCGGCGACGGTAAAGGCCGTGGATGACCCGGAGTACGTTACTCCGACAGCCGCTGCATTCGTAACGTTTTGCGAGATAATAACGCCGGTGATGGGAGCGTAGACAGGAACGATACTGCTCGGGTGATTCTTGCTGACACCGAGCGTCTTCAACTGCTCATCGGCAGCGTTCAGATCCGCCTTCGCATCCTTCTCGCTGTCCTCGGCCTGCTCCAGCCCGCTGAGCGGAATTGCTCCGTGTTCATAAAGATCTTTGGCGCGAATGTAAGCTTTATTGGCCAACTGGTCATCGTTAGCAGCCTTGAGATAAGTATCGAAGGCGCTGGTGATGTCATTGCTCTGTACCTGCAGCAGCAGTTGTCCCTTCTTCACCTCGTTCCCGAGACGCGTCTTGATGTCGATCACTCGGCCACTGGCAAGTGAGATGACTGGTATCTCGCGCGATACATCCGGATTCACAGTACCCGTAACGTTCAACTCAGCGGGAGCGTCGATCCGGTCAGCTGCGACCAGCGGAAACAAATCCGGCTTATCGACGGAGACCAGGCTCATGTCCCCGGTCTCTGTGGGCTGGGTGGCCTTGGGTGCGCCATCGGCGGGGTTGAAGGGCTTCTTCTCGCATGCAACCAGGGTGAGACAGGCCGCAACGCACGCGGTGAACCTAAAAATGGATTTGCTGTTTGTCATTGAATCACCTCGCGACCGACAGCAAGATTCAGCTGGCTAGCGGCTGTCAAATAGGTTCCGATAAGTTGGAGATAAGCCAACTCGACGTTGCGAAAGTCGCTTTGCGCATTGAGCAAATCGAGAAGGGAGGCGCCGCCACGCTGATACGCGTAGGTCACGGTGTCTCGGACGCGAGTCGCCTGGTCCAGGTATTTCGCCTTGTACGGCCGGAGGAGATTGAGTGTGCTCGCGGCCTGAACGTAGGCGGAATCCACGTCGGAAAATACCTGGGCATTCGTCGCATCCTCCTGGCGCTGATTCTTTGCAATATCCAGTTGCGTTCTTTCCTTCTCCCCCTGGTTGCGATCGAAGATACGCAGCGGGACGGTGACGCTCAGGCCAAGAAATTGATTGGCCCCTGTGTTAAAAGATCCGTTGTAGGTGTACCAGACACCGAATGTTGGGTCGGTTGAGCCATTTGAGATCGCCAGCCTGTGATTGGTGTAAGCCTGCTGAACCGATTGGTAAGCAGCCTTCAGGTCGGGCCTGTTTTCCAGCGCGATCTGCTGAAACGTCTCAACCGACTGCAACTGGTTGGAAAAATCGAAGTCACCCTTGATGTCGAACTGTTCTATCGGAGTCTTATCGTCGAGAAGCTGTAGCAGTGTGATCTTCGCCTGCCGCAGGTTGACGATGGCTGTCTCGAGATCTGACTCATACTGCACGCGCTGAAGCTCTATTCTGTCGAAGTCGATCTGCGCAATATCTCCCTTCTGAAGGCGAAGACGGCTAATGTCGATCAGGTGATCGTAATAGTCGAGCTCTTCTTTCGTCAGAGCGAGCACGGCCTTTGCCTGCATGGTCGCCACGAACTGCGAACGAAGATTGAACAACAGGTTTCGTTCAAGGTCAGCGTGCTGCGAAGCGGCGATCTGCGTTCCTTGCTGTGCGCTTTCACGTCGCAACTCTCTCTTGCCATCGCGCTCATGCAGATAGCTAAAGTTAGGAGACGGCGCGGTCCCACGCAGTGGCTGCCAACTACCGCCGTGCGGTGCGATCTGCGTACCGTCCGCACCGATCGTCAGCTGAGGATTAGGTCGCAGATAGGCGGTGATCTCCTCGGCCTTCATCTCCTGCACATTGATCGCATCGGCTTTAAGGGTTGGATTCTGCGCCTCGAATCTGAGCTTTATGTCGTCCCAGCTCAGGCCGGACGGATTCGAAGCTGCTGCCTGCGCCTCCCTGGCCGACTGTATAGATTGATTCGGCAATCCTGCCACGCCCGACTGCTGTGTCTGTGGAGCCTGGGGCAGGTCTGACTGTGCGCCTGCACTTCCGGAACAAGCGATCCTGATCACAAGAAACGCCAGGAAACCTAAGATCCGGGAAAGCCGCTTGCAGCTCTGAACATCAGCACCTGATCCAGGGAACGCGTACTGCCTTTCACTGTTCATAGTTGCTCTCAAGAGCGGCGTTGATGGTTGTGGTGGGAAACTACGCGCACTCATTTTGTTAAGGATAGAGTTGCCCTAAGAAGTGCGGAGGCTATCTTTAAGCCGCATAAGGCTATCTTTCGGCTAGTCGTCCACTTTGGAGGTCGATCCAGGCACATTATGATGTCTGGAGGAGATCGCTACGGGGAATGATGATGCGACGTGCTTTGATTACGCCTGCCATCGATGGCACTGACTCCGGGCCATATCGGACAGAGGGTCCGGGGCGACGGAGAGCTGTGTTCCCATCGGTATTTCGCGGCAGCAGACGTTTCACTCTGATCTGGTCAGGCGCACTCATTGCGCTCATCGCGATCGTTGACTGGCGCGTGGTCGATGAGTTGCCTTTGGGATTTCTTTATCTGCTGCCTATGCTGATGCTTGGCAGAGTGCTCAAGCCCTGGCAGACATTGCTTGTCGCTGTACTCTGCACTTACCTCACGGAGGAGTTTGACCAGTTTGCCTGGAATCTACGCACAGGTATGCCGCGGGATGTCCTCTACTTCATGGCGTTTTTCTCCATCGGTGTGTTCGTTCATGAGGTGAACCGTAACCGTCAGGTCATCATGGAGCAACTCCATGAAATTGAGCGTCAGAGCGATGCTCGGCTGGAAGCCGAAGAGCAGCTGAAAGTCCTGATTGAAAGTAGTCCTGCTGCAATCATCACCGCCGATGCAGATGGATGAGTGGTGATGGCGAATGAGGCGGCGCACCGAATGTTGGTACTTGAAGAACCGCTGCTTTTGGGGCGGTCGATTCACCGCTATTTCCCGTCGCTTACGCATGTCTCCCGTCGCGAGACGAGTCAACACCTGTTCCGCGCGGTCATGCAGGCACGCGGTCATCGTGAAGATGGTGACGCATTCCTGGCGGACATCTGTTTCTCAACATACCGTACCGCTTCAGGATCGCGTCTTGCAGCTATGATTCTTGATACTTCGGAAGAATTACGTACTCGGGAAGAATCAAGCCTGCACCAGATGCTTGCAGGTTCAAGGATAGCGGTCGGAGCGGTCTCACATGAAGTTCGCAACGTCTGTGGAGCTATTGCCGCTGTTCACCAGAACCTTTCTCTGGGCCAGCTTCTGACAGGGAATAAGGATTTCGAGGCGCTGGGGAATCTTGTAGTCGGATTAGAACGCATTGCGGCGGTGGACCTCCGTCCCTATTCAGAGCAGGCCTCAGAAGTAGACCTCGCTGCCGTGCTGGACGATGTGAGGATTGTGATTGCTCCCTCATTGGATGACGAATGCGTCATCCAATGAGTGGAAAGTGGACTCGGACCTGCCTTTAGTGTGGGCGGATCGTACAAATTTGATGCAGGTATTCCTGAACCTGACCACCAACAGCATCAGAGTCCTTTCAGGGAGAGGCGCGGATAGACGCCTGTCCATCGTCGCCAGGGCGGAAGACTCTCGGGTCACTGTAAAAGTCATCGACAACGGCGGAGGTGTTGCGGACACTGTGGAATTGTTCCGTCCCTTTCAGGCGGGTGCCCAAGATACAGGCCTGGGCCTTTATCTTGCGCGGGCATTCGCTCGCTCATTCGGTGGAGACCTGCGCTATCAACCGCTGCCTGGTGGCGCGTGCTTCATCGTTGAACTGGCAACAGTACGTGAACTGGAGCGGGCGTGATGGTCGACCCGGTCCGTATCCTTTTTGTTGACGACCACAAGCTCTTTCGCGAGAGTTTGGTTCGATTACTTGAGCGCGAGTCGGAGCTCAAGGTAGTCGCGCACTGTGCGACGCTGGCTGAAGCGAATCGGATCGTTGCCACGACTCCCATTGATGTCGTCCTGCTTGATTACGATTTGGGCGCGGAGGTCGGCACGGATTTCCTGAATGCCCTCTACCGAATGAGAAGAGACGTGAAGGTATTAATGGTCACTGGAGGAATGAGAGCAAGCGCCACTCTAAAGGCTGTCGATGCGGGGATCTCAGGAATAATTCTCAAGCATAGCGACCCGTATCAACTGGTAGAAGCGATTCGTCGAGTGGCTGCAGGAGAGACCTGGTGGGACACTGGCGTTCTGCACTCGTTAGGTGCAGCCTCAGACAAGTCATCGATGCCTGTCGAGAGAGTCAAATCTCTGACCGATAGACAACGTGAGGTACTTCGCAGCATCCTGGATGGGCTTACGAATAAGGAAATCGCTTCACGGATGCAGGCGTCTGAAACATCGATAAAGGCCAGCATTCAGGAGTTGTTCCTCAAAGCCGGTGTAAGAACTCGAAGCCAGTTAGTGAGGATTGCAATAGAACGATTTTCCTCAGACTGGTTGCAGGAAGAAGATAAATCGAGCTGAGACTCTCAGTTCTGCATGTCCGACTGTCGCCATTAGGCTGTTAGAACATGAAGTTTCTGATTCGAACATAGTCAAGATCGGCCACAACATATGCTCGTCGATTATTCAATATTGCCTAAATGTAGGCTCTGTTGACGGCCGCGTCGTCGTCGATCTATACTCACCGACATGCGCTCATCTTTCCAATTCTGTTGTTGTGGCCACTCCTCCTCGTGTGCCCTCGCAGACATGCGCTGTTGTTAGTTACGCTCTTCTGTAATCGCTCCTTCCTCTAAATTGCAGGGCTTTAGAAAGACGATCTGTGTCTGACCGGATGTTATTGTGTCCCGCATGACAACCGCTTCTGTCCGGACTGCGTTCGTTCGAACCGGATCGTCCTTATGCCCTGTGTTATTGCAATCGATTTGAGCAGGTTCCAAACCTCGCAACAGAAGCCGGCGGATGGTCTCGCCAGAGCCAGGTAACTCGAGGTTCTCTCAATGGAATCTGAGCGGACTATTCGGCCTAACCGCATTATCTATTCTGGAGGCAGCACCGATGAAGTATTCAACACCGTGGCGGCGTTTGCAACGTCACGTCATCTGCAGCCTGGTTCTTCTGGCGACCTTGATTATTCTCACCCTTCCCTTAGGAGCGCAAACCGGCGGCGACGGCGCTATTACCGGTACGGTTGCTGACTTCACGGGAGCGTTGATTTCAAATGCCAGCGTGTCTGCGACCAACAACGCCACCGGCGTTGTCACAACGCGTCCGACATCATCGAGCGGGCTCTACCGGCTTGGGCCGCTCATTGTCGGCACTTACACCGTTACGGTCACGGCTGATGGATTTGTGAGCGTGAAACAGGAGAACGTCGTCATCAACGCTTCGCAGGTGTTCGGGCTGAATCTTACGCTGCAACCAGGTGGGCAGTCTGAAATAGTAACTGTGAGCTCCGCTCCACCTCCTCTTGAGACGACCAACGCCACGCTTGGTGGCACCATTACCAGCAAGGAGTACATGGAGCTTCCACTTCTGGTCTCTGGCAATCAGCAACGTGATATTACTCAGTTCTCGAACCTGCTGCCGGGTGCACAACCTGGTTCGCGCTCTTCGCTTTTCTCAGGAACCGCAAACCGCGTGCAGGAGGTCTACCTTGACGGAATTCCGATCTCTGAAATCAGCCAGATCGGCGACAATCGGCCTATCTTCAACCTCGTTCCATCCGAAGCGATCGATCAGATCGGTGCCACGACCAGCGGACAATCCGTAGACGCACAAGGCGCAGGATCTGTGAATTACACCATGGCGTCCGGCACGAACAAGTACCACGGAACAGTTGCCGACTTTATTCGCAACACCATCTTTGATACCTGGGGATTTACTGCACCTGCCGCGACCAGACAGGAGGAGATCAACGGGGCAATTGTGTCTGTGCCAGCAGGGAAGCCTGTGGATCACCAGAATGAATTTACCGCTACCATCGGCGGACCCATCAGTGTCCCCCGCATCTTCAATGGGCATGACAAGCTGTTCTTTTTTGCAGCCTATGATCTCACTCGTGCCAACACTGCTCCGACTTACTCTACGGCGACTGTTCCAACGATGTTGATGCGGACGGGCGACTTCACCGAAGTGCCTTATACGATCTATGATCCCACCTCGCTGAAGTGCCCGACTGCAACTACCTGCACGCGCCAGCCGTTCATGGGGATAAAGAATGGTCTGCCGACGGCAAACGTAATTCCGGCGAGCATGCTTTCTCCGATTACGCAAAGGATGCAGTCTTACCTACCTACGCCCACAACTTCGGGCATTCAGAACAACTATCTCGGCGGGTATCCACAGGGAACGCATAACTGGCTCTATTCCGGCCGGGTCGACTACGACATCTCACCGAAGAACAGGTTGTCATTTGTAGTCACCGGCGGCAACACGCATCCGATTCCCTATACTTCGAACAGTTCAGTTCTGCCGGTGCCGTATCTGGCGTCGGTCTACACGCAGACCGGTGGACACTGGGCAGATATGCAGGATGTCTACACCATCCGCCCCAATCTCGTGAATCAGTTTAAGTTTGGGTTCAGTAACTTCGGTGGACCACCGTCTCAAAATATCACGCAGGGGGTATCGCAGTATGAGGCTGTCAACATGGGCATCAACTTCAGCGGATTGCCTTCCGATGCCCAAGCGCTTACGGAGTTCCCCACTTCGACTTTCAGTGGCAGCAACGCGCCAACTCAGTGGGGCGACGGTACACCTGGCACGAGCAAGACGACCGTCGACGAGTCCTACACGACTGTGGATAATCTGACGTGGCTCAAGGGCAGACATGCAATGGTGTTCGGTATCCAGATTCAGCGGCTGGAGTTGAACCAGTCTGCACAGGATGGTCCCACCTCAGGTATTACCCTGGCCTGGGGCGTCGATGAGACAGCCGGGATAAGTGGCACCTCGTATGCGAGCGGCACAGGTTATTCGTACGCAAGCTATCTGCTGGGCGCAGTAGCGAACACAGGCGTGACCGTACTCCCTTTCTCCGTACTGGGTGGACGGTTCCATCCCGTCTCACCGTACTTCCAGGATAATTTCAAGGTCACGCCTAAACTGACTCTGAATCTGGGACTGCGTTGGGATTACATACCCACTTACAATGAAGTGCAGAACCGCTTCTCATTCCTGAACCCAAACATCACGAATCCGGTGACGGGTAATCCTGGAGCGCTGCAGTTCGCCGGGAACTACGGCGGCCCCGGTGTCAGTTGCGGATGCAGCTCTCCAGCCCACAACTACATGAAAAACTGGGGGCCGCGACTCGGGTTTGCCTACTCGGTGAACGATAAGACCGTTGTGCGCGGCGCATTCGCCATTGTCTATTCGCATGGCGGTGGAACCGGTGGTGCGGGGGGAGCCTATCAGGGAACGGGATCGCTGGGACTGACCAGCTCGCCTTCTTTCCCCGATGTGGGAGCAGGTCCAGGCGCCGGCCCGGCGTTTTATCTGAACAACAGCAGCGGTTTTCAGGCGCTCGGCCTGGGTAACAGCACCTTTGGCGGTCCTGGTTATAGCGTGCCGGCGATCACGGCTCCTGGCGCCATTAGTCAGACCCTGAATGTTGGTAACTACGTAAATGGTTCTGGAGCATATGTCACTCCGGGAACCATCAGCTATCTCGATCCGTACGTCTCGGCCCGTGCGCCGGAGTTCGATTTCTGGAATTTCGGAATTCAGCGGCAACTAACGCAGGACCTGACCATCATGGTCAACTATGCCGGCTCTCAGAGTCACTTCATCGCGGGGGCCAGCAACATCCGTGGACTTCAGTCAGGTCAGATCGATCCGAAATATTACGCCCTGGGCGTAGGAACTTACGGAGCCGGTCTGCTGTCAGCTCCGGCTACCGCAGCGAATATCGCCAAAGCAGATGCCATCATTCCAGGTATCGCGGCGCCCTACGCCGGCTATATCGCCGCAGCCGGCACAAAGACCGGCTCAGGCCTGGCGACGATCGGACACATGCTCACCTGGATGCCGCAGTTCAGCGGCACCACCGACACATGGGGAAGCCAGACGGCCAACGCGTCGTACAACGCATTGCAGCTCTCTCTGGCGAAGAGGGTATCGCATGGACTGACTCTAAACCTGAACTACACCTACGCAAAACAGCTCGACGATGCCGGCACAATTCGTAGCGGCTATGCGATTCCGGCAAACCTCACATTAGCCGGAAAAGCATGGCAACAAAACCGCATCGACCGTGGCCTGAGCGCGACCAGCGTTCCGCAGAACCTCTCGATCTATGGCGTGTACCATCTTCCCTTCGGCAAGGGACAGTGGGGTGGAGATCACCTTATCTCTCGTGCTGTATTGGGAGGATGGAATGTCTCAGGAATCTTCACCTATATTTCGGGCACTCCGCTCGCTCTGACTTCTACAGCCTGCACCTCGTCTACGGAGCCGGGGGCGGGACAGTGCATGCCCGACATAAATCCAAACTTCAGTGGAAAGATTCGTCAGAATGGCAGCTGGGGACATGGCGCTACTGCGGCGAACCTCGGTGCCTATTCCTACATTACCGGAGCTGTCAGCAGCACCGCTCCCGGCGCGGGAACAGGAGGTACCTCATGCGTAGCGGGCAAGGGCCCGTTCTGCAACTCCAATGCATTAATGTTCGGCGATGCCCCTGTTACGGCACCGTTCGGCCTGCGAGGGCCCGGAGTATATAACCTGGACATGGGAGTGCGCCGGTCCTTCGATCTGACGGAACAATTCAAATTCATCTTCGCCGTCGACTGTCAGAATGTAACCAACAAAGTTACTTTCAGCGGAATCAACACCGCAGTGAACAGCGCGGCCTTTGGGCAGGTAAGTAGTGCAACAAGCAATTCGGGAAGCCGTGACTTCCAGTTCTCCGGAAGACTACGCTTCTAAGCTGGGGGGACGATTCACACGTATATAAGATACTGTGTCAATCACAACCCCACAGCACCATCTTCCATCCACCGCATGTCGCGCAGCCAAGGAGTCTTATGTCGAACGACAATCGATCCCGCAATCCACTCCAGCCAGCAGGGAACTCTCGCCGCCGCTTTCTTACTCAGGCTGGCACAGCTGTAGCCGGAGTCGCGGCCTCCCTCGCCACACATGGCGCTGAAGGGCAGCGCGCCGCAACGCACACGCAGACGCCCAGGCACTCACGCCCCAATATCTTATTCCTTATGTCCGACGACATGTGCGCTGAGCTCAGCTGCTACGGCGCCCTTGGCCGCGCGCAAACCCCCAACCTTGACCGCCTCGCAGCGGAAGGTGTACGTTTCGATCGCAACTACTGCCAGTTTCCGCTCTGCAACCCGTCACGCGCATCCCTGTTCACCGGTCGCAAACCGACCGTCACCGGAGTACTCGGGAATCGTACGGATTTCCGTACCGACCATCCTGAATGGGTCAGCCTCCCGCAATTCTTCCGCGAGCATGGCTATGCCACTTATCGCACCGGAAAGATCTTTCACGGCGGCATCGATGATCCCAAGGCTTGGGACGTCGTCGGCTTCGACGAGAACAGGATCGCAGGCACTGAGTTGCCGCTGGAACACCAGCGCGTCATCCCTCCGCAACCCGTGCTGCCTCCACCGCCTGGAATTCCAGTAGCTAAGCGTATTCCCGAAGGAACGCCGGACCCCAACCATGGAGCACACTCCGACC
>Ga0302233_10000930_pt1 | contig 21717 bp, 28 predicted proteins | sample II_Palsa_N3_1_FD_193516 | JGI IMG/M metagenome (GOLD analysis project Ga0302233, IMG submission 193516) | Peat permafrost microbial communities from Stordalen Mire near Abisko, Sweden - II_Palsa_N3_1 | ecosystem: Environmental > Terrestrial > Soil > Palsa > Peat permafrost | place: Sweden... | reverse complement strand
TCACGACCCTCATCATACCTGGAAGCCGTAGATTGTGCGATAATAGGGATCGAGCAAGATCTGGGCCACCGACGACGCCTGCAGGGTGCGATCCCAACCGTCCTCCAGAGAGAGAAGCACGTGTGAGCTCTCGTCCTCGATCAACTTCATCACGACGACGGCGTTGGACAGTATGTCTTCAATCGCATACATCCAGTTCTCGCCCACCAAGCTGTAAAACGACTGGTCCTTTTCGCTGTCAAAGCTGCGTAAAAAATAAAAATAAACATTGATTAGTTGGAGCCATGCAGAGTACACGTACTTGCCGGTGGACTCCTTGAGCACGTTCAGGAACCGGGATTGCATTCCACTCGGGGAGAACCGTTGCTTGCTCGGGTTTTTGACAAACTTGGTCTTGACGTTGCGGTAGTAAAACTCTACGTAGTTTATCAGTACACCTTGAAGGCCCACTCCCCCCCAAAAATGGTCGTACCCATGTTGGGCTCGACAGAGCGGCTGACAAGCTCGTTGTCATTCTCGGTCACGATGTGGACGACGCCACCGTTGAAGAGCGTGAAATACTGCAGCAACTTTTCGTCGGCGCGATTTCTGGGCCCGTTGGAGCCACTGCAGGTTTGAGTGGCATTGCGATCAAATGAATGCGTTCGGTGAACCGCAATACCGTTTGTTTTTGGGCATCGCGCTGCGCAGGAGGACACGTTGCGATACGGGGTGCACCCATGTGAGCACGGGGAATCGCTTCTTCTCGTAGAACTTGCACAAAACCGACAGATCGTCGCCTGTGATGTCCGCGGGCAAAAGGACCGATATGGGGTACGACGAGCAGAGCTTCCAAGCATCTAGCGCATCCCATGTTCGCTTGAGCTTTGAAAAAAAAATTTTTTTTCTATTGGGGTACCTGTAAACATCCTCCACTCTGAAGGGAGAGGGTAGTCGTCAGGCAGGAGGCCGAGCAAGAGCATGTCGACAGCATCCTGGTCGAGGACGGCCGCGCTTGAGCGCAACTTGCTTTCGTCCGCAATGAAAGGGAGGGGACGCTTCCACAGGTTCTTCTTGTTGAGCGGCTTCGTGAGGTTGACCGCGTTCAGGAGGTCAGACATGTCGTACTGGTACAGGAATCGGTCCGACTTGTCGACGCTCTTGATACGCGAGATCGCGTTCATGACCTCGCGCGAGTTTACCGCGCTGTCGTCCTGGAAGCCGAGGTAGAACGACTTGGAGTCAAATGTCTTGAAGGAGATCGCCACGGGCGTCTCCAGATGGTAGATGTCTGTGCGCTGCATCTCCAAGATCGATCCCAGTGTGACCTCGATGCTCACGATCTTGGCCGACGTGATGCTCGCTTTGCTGGCCTGAAAAAGAACAGTTGCTTTTCTCAGAAAGTACGCTGTTCAGCGATCCGTACCTTGGTCGGAGCGCCTTTGAAGATGAAACGGTACGTCGTAAGGAAAAACGAGCCGACGAAAACATCCTTGTGCGGAGACGTGTACGTGGCACTCAACGACTTGAGGACGACGTATTCCCTCGGCAACATCAAATCTTGAATCTCTGTGGGCACTTCAAACTGGTTTTTCTCGCCCACGTACGACTTTGTCTACCAAGTCCAGCGTTAGTTTTTTTTTTATATTAATAAAAAAAAAGGCGTGTCGAGTTACCTTTGCATTGAGCGCCTCTTCGGCAAACTTGCGTCGCTGACACCGCAGTTCGTACGCCTCCTTGGCCGTATTGAGATACGACGACAGGCTTGAACTAACCTCGTCGGACAGGGCCGAGACGATCGCCATGTTGTCGCAGATGAGCATACGAACCATGTCATGGTGTAGACCGAAAGCAATCATGACTGAGCCAAAGATCTGCAGTTGCTCCACGATCAGCGCCTCTTCCCTGTCGGTAATGGCCTTTAGACGGTCGGGCTTGTTCTCGACATAGTTGAGCACGTCTTGGATCGTTCCACTCGGGGCACCGGCCTTCTTCATCTCGTTCTGCAGCTCTGGGTGGAGGACCGTGCGTCGCTGCACATCGATCGTCGCGAGGATGACCTCTTCCCAGACATCGTTCACCATCCATGCCTTTTTGTCGGGGCTCAGGAGATCGCCAACCGTGTGCTATTTATCCGCTTGTTCAGTCATTCAAAAAAAAAAAGTAATTGAACGTGCACAAAGATAGCTCCCATCATTCACCGAGACACGAGAAATGCGGACGAGCTGGCCCGTGAGGATTCGCAGGCATGTCGTGTCCTTGATAGCAATGGAAAGCTGCAGCAAGCGAAAGACAAACTTGTTGAGCCATTCGTACGAGGCATCCTGCAAGGTGATCGTGGCGCGGGGTCCGCGGGTGCCATCGCACATGCGCTGAATCTCGAGTGCAAAGAGCGCGCGGAGTCCGGCAAACTTTTCCATCTGCTGATGCAAAAAGTCGATGCTGAAGGGCACGGGCACGCCGGACGTCAGTGCCTGCATTGTCATCTTCGTGATGTTGGCACATGAGAGATCTGTCGACGGCAGTCCGCTGGAGGCATTTTGCTGCAAGGTTGTCGTCAACAGTTTCATCGAGGCAACCAGCTAGAAAACAAACGTAGGTGAATGCGCGGTAAAAAAAAGGAAGTTTGTTTACATCTTGCGCGCGTGCTTCCGACGACATCTCGGTGACTCCGTCCTTGTACTGGGCATACTTTACGACGGACTCTGCAACACGCTGTGTCTCCGCATCGATTGGCTGGTCTTGCTTGAGCGGAATCTTTACAGGTCTGGGGTTATATAAAAAATTGTAATTTTGAAAGATAAACATACGGGTGCATCGTGTGCAAGGTTGCCCGCGGCAACAGGAGCGCTGGTCGCTTCGTCGGCGTCGTCAGTGGTCGTCTCGGTGTGCTGGGCGCTCTCAAAGTTTAGGACAGGGTCGCCATGCGCTGTGCCCTGGAACGTCTTTTTCCACCTGGCAGCAAAGTTGTCGGTCGACGTGGGCGACACGTCCGCCACCGGGGCCTTGACAAACTTGGGCTCGACATGGGCAGTGCCCGCGTCGTCCTTTGTTTTTCGCGCGAGGGCCACCGATGTGAAGAGTTTGTTCTTTTCGTGGGTGCCAAACGTTCGCACAAAGATCTCGAAAAAGCTCGTCGCAACGATTTGCTTGTGAAAGTCCTACCGTTTTTTGCTTGTCAGTTCTGGATTAGGAAAACAGTGCGTACAGAGTTGGGATGATCCTTCCTGAAGCGAATCTTCTCAAAGAGGACGACTGGCTCGGGGACGAGGCGGACAAAGAGGAGGTAGTCGGTGAAATTACCCAGCAGGGTCACAAAGAGATCCAGGAAGATCGCCTGGATGTCGCGGTTCGACGGGCTTTTGAAGATGTGACCACCCGAGCGCGCGTTCTTGAGCGCCTCTTCTGTCTCGCCACTCCCGCCGAATTCATCAAGTTCCATGACCTCGGCAAAGAGCTTTGATCGCAGCTACGAACGGGGAGCATTTTAACGACACATTGCATCGGCTGAACGTACACGCTTGGTCAGCGCAGTCAAGGTGGCCTCAGGAAGCTGGAAAATGGGTCTTCTGGGCGAGACGGTATTGGCGTCAATGTCGACGATGACGACCTCCTCGTGGTCAGGCATGTACGAGGGCAGGTACGACTTGTGGATGCCAAAAAACGACACGCCAATGGCATCAAGCAGGTGGATCGTGTTGCTTGTGAACAGGGGCGTGTACGACGTGGAAATATCGACAGGGTAGATGAGGGTTCGTACACTGGAAACATGGCTTTAATAATGGAAGGGAAACCAGGCAAAGCAACCTTTCGGCGACGAGGGTCAGGTGGTTGTAGTTTGACGAGACGAGAAAGACGTTGCGATCCATCAGCACCGACATCATCAAGTCGACAATGTTTCCGATCGACAGCAGATGGAACACACCGGCGAGGGGGAGCTGTAGAGACACAAAAATTCATTGCAAAAATAGAAAAAAAAAAGTGTCAGGAAAAATACATCAAGCTGCGGAAAGTCGTCGTGCGCAGGCACGGCCACTTCGATGGGGCATCCGCTCATGGTAAACGAGACGGCCTTTCCGGGTGCAGGCAGCGGGAGTTCGTTGCTCGTGAGGAGTCTTGCCCATGCGTGGAGGGCGGCGCCACCAGCGGACGCCATCGAGAACAGAATGCGACGCTGCGTTGAAAACAGAGGCTCGTCCGCAAGGAGTATGATTGCTTTGGGCGTGTAGAACATGGCGTTATCTGGGATCTCGGCATGGTTATTGCCGAATGCGATGACGAGGTCGTCCACAGTCTATTTGGAGAAAAAAACAACAGCATCAGCACGAGCCTTGTTTTGCAGTGCAAAGACGCACCATGGCCAGCTTGACATCCTTGAACCACACCCGCTCCGTCACTGTCAGCGCCGTGCCATAGTGCCGCCGACCCGAGTAGTCTGTGAGGACAAAGGGGACGACAAAGGGCTTGGCCATGGGCGCGTCGAGCAGCTTCCAGCCCGCGGGCAAGGCAAACTTCCAGACGAGGGCGGCGACTTTAGACTTCAACAAGCAAACACGATTTCCCCCCCCTCCCCTCAAAGGTACCTGCCAGAGCCCGTCGTGAAAGCCGCCGACATGCTCGTCTCGCGTGTAGCACTTGACGATCTTGCCCTGGAACTCGCAGGAGGCCAGCTGTGCGGCCACCGCGGCTGCACTCTGAGACAGGGGTGATGTCGGCGTCTTGAGCTCCTTGCTCCCCGTCGTGGCCACCGTCGTGGCACTGAACCCGCTGGCCCCGTCCGCGTCCACGTTGCCCGGGCGCACGGCAAAGTCCAGGGCGGCCAGCGCCACGCACGAGAGCACCATCTGCGAAGAATCCGTGACGGACAGTTTCAGTCGTCCATTTTTGCATGTAATCGGCGTAACATAGAGGATACACTTTAAAAATGGACTCGGTGACGCTGCAGGTACGTTTTTTGCAGGCCAAGAACTTGCGTCGATTGACGAGCGCGTTTATCAGGTGGATATTGCCCGCCTGCTGAGCCGATGCGAGGCGATGACGACGGACACCCAAGCCACGTTGAGTCCCAAGTTTGCCACGGTATCGACTATTTTTTTTTTTTTTTTTTGAGTTGATTGCTGCTCGTCGTAGTTTGTGCGGGCTGTGAGCGAAAAGATGGACCAGCTGGCGGCGTGCACGACCAACAAGCCAAAGGCAGAAGTGCTGGACGAGTACCGCCAAAAGGTGGAGCATCTCAAGTCGCTCGTGGACCTGGACCGCCTTGTACGTCAGGAAAGATTGCAATTTGTTTACGCTATCGATCCCGCATAGATGACGCCCCTGGGGCCCACGATGGCCCAGAGGAGACTGGAGCAGCCGTCAAAGAGGCCGAGCGATGAGCGTGCCAAGGAGGCCGAGGCTGAACTGCGCCTTCGGACGAGGGTGGCCGGGGCGATGCGTGCCGAGCTCCTGGGAGAGAATCAGGCGTCCTCTAGTGCAGCATCTACAGCTGGAGCCACGCCCGCCACATCCACCAGCACGACAACTACCGAGGAGGCTGTGTTGCAAGCGCGCCAAGAGCTTCTCACGTATGGAACATTTCTTGGCAAGAATTGATAGTGTGCTGTGGCAGCGGGGTGTCATCGCCGAGGCTGACGCTTGCCCATGACGCCGCCGGTGCCGAGGAGATGCTCAGGATGCATCGCAACATGCAGGAAAAGCTGCTTGAAGACTGGGCGCGCCTGGCAGACGTCCTCAAGCACAACTCGCGGGCGACAAGCGACATTCTCAAGCGCGATGACCAGGTCCTTGATGACGCGCACACCGTGATCGAGTCCAATCTGGACAAGCTACAGCACGAGACCGGCCGCCTGAAGGACTTTTCCCAGGTCGTCAAGAGTGGTATGTTTGAAAAATAATTTTTTTTGTGTTGTCATCGTTTCGTTTTTTTTTTTTTTGTTTTTTTTTACACCGCAGGTACGTGGTCCATCTGGACGATCACCGCCATCGTCATGCTCGTGTTTATGTTTATGATCATGTTTATCCTTGTTGTACCAAAGAAATAGTTTTTTTTTTTTTTTTGAAACGAATGCCCTCTCGCTCGATTGATTCCTTGGTGGGTGCGAAAAAACGATGCCTAGGATGGCGTGTAGAAGGCCCCGGGGGCTGCGGGTGAAAGACGCCCCATCGAAACGAAAGAGGGCCCTCTGTTAGGGGATACACCTCCCGTCCCCATTAAACGTTTTACCTTGATCTACCAGAATGCCGCCCGCTCCCGTCCCACTCGCGTCCGAGGACGAGCTCAAGCTGATCGCGGTATGTTTAGCGCCTTGAGCGAAGAGCACAAAAAACACTAACGTGCGCACGTAGCAACTGCGCGAGTCGCTCAAGCCCGACCTTGAAAAGTACCTGACGGAGGCGCAGCGTTCCTTCGAGGAGTTGACGGTGCGTTCTGCTTGATTGGTTCCTTTGGTTCTGAAGGCTGAGCACAAAAAACAGGGAGACGTCCGCCTGCTTCGCTTCCTGCGCGGCTACAAGCATGTCGTCCCGGACGCGGCCGAGGTACAGCCTGTCTTCTTGCTGTGTTTTTTTTTTTTTTATGCTCGGTCTTTTCTTGATGCCCCGCGCCTTGATTATGACAGGCCTATCGCAAGATGCTTGTTTGGTACCAGCAGGACAACATTGGCGCGATCCGCGACGACATTGTCAACAACAAGCTGACGCTGGAGACGCTGCCGCACTCGGAGCTGGTGCTCAAGTACTACCTGGCAAACGTGTGGCACAACGACGACGTCAACGGCAACGTCTTCAACCTCGAGGTACGCAACGTGCCAGAGTTCATTTGCACTGCTAACGGTGCTGCCGCCGACGAAAACAGCTCACGGGACAGATCGAGCCCAAGGACCTCAACGTCAACCTGCCCGAGGAGACCTTCATAACGTGGCACAAGTACCACCTCGAGTTCAAGGCGCTCTATGTGGACGCGCAGTCGCGCAAGCTGAACCGCCTCATCCGCACCTTTGCCATCAAGGACCTGCGCGGCCTTGGCCTCAAGCACGCACACCAGCCCACGCTCGCCCTCCTGCACAGGGCCATCAAGATTGGCACGGAAAATTACCCCGAGATGCTCGAGAAGCTGCTGATCATCAACGCGCCCAGCATCTTCAACATGATCTGGGCCATCGTCAGGCCCATGATCAACCAAAACACGATCGAGAAGATCGGCATCTTTGGTGTGTCTGGCTACCAGGATATCATTAAGCAGCACTTTGACCTCAAGCTCGTGCCCATCATTGTCGGCGGCTCGTGCATCTCGTGCGTGGGCGGGTGCATCAAGAACTGCCCCGGCTCGGGCGCGAACGCAGACGGATCGCAGACGCTGGAGATCGCTGCTGGCACAAAGTACGAGATGTCGGTTGAGCTGGCTGCCTTGAACGAGCTCAAGTGGTCGTTTGTGTCCAAGGACTATGACGTCCCCTTTACCGTCACATTCCAGCCAGGTAAAATTATCTTATTCATCTCTTCTCGTTTATTCACTTGTGCGCCTGCAAGCAGAGGACGGCGAAATCATCAAGGTCTCGAGCGAGTCGATCGCCGCAGGCAAGGAGGCAGTGGGTTCGTACAAGCCGACGCAGACAGGCGAGCTCAAGCTGCTATGGGACAACACCAGCAGCTATTTCCGCTCCAAGACGATCGTCTTCAAGACCGAGGTTGTCAGCCCGAACCACACCGTCCCCGACGAATAGTCGCTCCTAGATACCTTTGTTTTGTTGTTCGCATTCACCTCACTTTTTTTTTTTTTTTTTTTTTGCCGACCGCGGCAGTTTTGCTGAGCTTTGCGGCCGCCCGACGTTGACAGTCCCCCCCGTCCAACCCGAGCGGATGTTTGAAGCGCTCGTGTCGGACGTGATCAACCGCGTCCTGGGCGCGTACGTGCAAAACGTCAACAAAGAGCAGCTGTCTGTGGGCATTTGGTCCGGTAAGCGGACGTTCTCAAATGGCCTGGGTCTCGCTGACTGTTTTTGAACGTCCGACACGCAACGCAATTGGCAACGCAATTGGCAGGCGATGTCACGCTCAAGAACCTCGAGCTCAGGCCGGATGCGCTGACGGCCCTCAACCTGCCCGTGGTCGTGACGCGCGGTAAAGTACCTGCTCTGTCGTGTGTCGCGTTTGCTGACCTCTCACCAATAGGGGTCGTCGGACAACTGTGGCTGTTTGTGCCCTGGTCCAACCTCAAGACGCAGAGGATACGGCTGGTGCTCGAGGACGTGTTTGCTCTGGTCGAGCCCAACTCAAAGCTGTCGTACAGCCCGGAACGCGAGGCGCAGACGATGGCCAAGGCAACGTCACCGTCGTTCGGGTCCCCCCCCTTTATTTTGCACTAACACACACAGGCGGCTCCAAACAGGTCAAGCAACAGTTGTTGGCCGAGCTGGACGCGTCCGCCAAGCGCATCCACTCTGCCAACAAGCAGCAACAGCAAGCGGACGCGGCAAAAAGCTCGATGACCGACAATGTGGTCGCAAAGCTGCTCAACAACATTCAGCTTGAAGTCACCAATCTCCATCTGCGCTATGAGGACGACATGTCCATTCCCGGCTCGCCCTTTTCCCTCGGCTTGACCATCGCAAAGTACCCAAAACACGCATTGAAGCAGTACGCCTTAATTTTTCGCCAAACAGAATCGCGATCAAGAGTGAGGACCAGTCAGGGCCGCAATCGGACAAAGCGCCCTTGCGACTGCTCGACCTCGACTCTCTGTCGGTCTACTTTTACTTTGGCGCCAAGTCTCTGCGCTCATCCGATCCGTCAGTATTTATTAAAAGTACGTGTTGCCCTCCGATGATGAATGCGAGTCTAAAAGCCGGCACGACAGGCTTTAGAGATGGCGTCCTCCACGCTGACAAGGCGTTCCCCGCGACCGAGACGCCGATTCTGCGGCCTGTTTGCGGGCACCTGTCGGTGGCCTCGTACAAGTCCGTCAAGGCGGCGACCGAGGCCCGGGAGGCCCATCACACGCTCTCATTTGATTTTGATGAATTATCCGTCTGCCTCGCCGACCAGCATTTCGCGCACTTGACCTCTCTCTCCGAAGCGTTTGTGCTTTACAAGCGAGCTGAACGGCATCGCAAATTCCACCCAGCCGTCCCGCTGCACGGCAACGCGAGAGCCTACTGGCTGTTTGCACTGAGCAGGTGACTTGTTTTTATTTCTTTTGCTTTGGGCTGACCAGTTCCCACCACTAGCCTGCTCGAGAGGAAACGAGAAGTCCACAGGAGGTACACGTGGGCCGTACTGAAGGAGAACGGGGCGTATCGACGCAGGTACTTTTCGGCGTACAAGGCCTTTTTGTGCGCATCGAGCGATGCTTCTCGACAGCAATACCAGAAGGAGCTGTCCCCGCTTGAAGATCACCTTTACTTTGAACAGATCCGCACTTTCCGCCAGCTTGTGCAGCACGAATTGCAGCACGAGATCGAGAGTAGGGAAGCAACATCCAGAAGAAAAAAATGGTTAAATATGTAAACTCTCCTCAGGCAAATCCGTGGACGTCCTCTCGCAATTGTCGCCGACACCGTCTTCTACGGCCATCGCTCCCTCACCTTCGTCATCATGGGGCAACTTTTTGAAATGGACTGGTTCGTCGGCCGGAGGGGCCACTGCTGCATCCTCGCCGCAATTGTCTTCCATTACTCTGGAGGAGCTGCAACGACTTAGCGACGATTTGGACGAAGGCGTTCTCGAAGAGGCGAGCGCGATTTCTACACACCCCGTATGTAACCAATGATTTCTCCCCTTGATTCATTTTGTTGCCTTGCAGGACTACGTTTCCAGAACGCTGTCGTTTTCGCTCAAGACGTGCAGGCTGCAGCTCGCTCACCACAAACGCCAGCTGGGCACAAACAGTGTGTTTGCCTCGATGAGTCTCGAAAAGGTGGCGGTGGCCGCCAAGGAGATGTCCAACCGACAAAACTTTGAGGTGTCGGTCTCGCTGCAGGCGTTGCAGCTCGACAACCCACACCACGCTCATCTCTTTCCCAGCATGATTGTCCCCTCGAAACGGCTCTCTGACAAGGAGCCCCTGTTGAGCGTACGCGTCATCAAGAACCCAGAGCACAAGCGCAGCGACTACGAGCTCGTCCTCGTCCTGCGCAGTGTAGACATTGTCTACAATCGTGCTTTCATCGAGGACGCGGTAAAGCTTTCGCCATCAAAAAAAGAAAATTTTTTTAACTCGGTTTTTAGATGAAATTCGTACACGTGGGTCTCCTGCCAAAAAATCTTCTCGCCGAGGTGCGCGATGCAGCCACCACTCAACTGGTCGACCTTGGCACCCGTGCTGCCAAAGAGCTGAGACGGGCTCCGTCTGCGAAAATTCCAATGGCATACAGCGTCGACATCAGCGCTCCGAAGATCCTCGTGCCGTCCAGTCCCACCGACAGCACCGCATCGATGACCGTTCTGGATCTTGGACGGATCGTGATCACGCACATAGGTATTCTTGGACAAGTTTTCTTTTGAATGCTGACGTGGTTCTGCAGAGACGCAACGCCCTCCGCCTCACACTCGCGACTGTGCTGCAAATCTCAAGGCGAATTACACAGAGAGTTCGATCGCATTGTCAAATCTCCAGATGTTTACGACTTGTCCCGAAAAGGTGCGTCAACTGTGTTATAATTTTTACCCGTTCTGACCGAGATTTTGCGTTTAGATGCATGTTGAATCGGTTTCTCTCGTCAGCCCAATTAGCATGGCCCTGTCCTTTTGGATGAGACGGCACGACAAGTACACAGACCAAGTGCGACGCGCCAACCCCATCTTTGTCGTCCACGGGGATCTCCAGCTTCTCGAGATTGCCATCTCGAGACACAGCTATGCCGCTTTCATGCTCTTCCTCGACACCATATCGAATCCGATACCTGTCGCCAATGGAGCCGCCGATCTGACTTTGGAAGCGCCCGAGGTGCCCGAAGCCGCAGCTCAACCAGCGTCTCCCCGCTCAGCCCATGCGCCCGCGTCCCCCCGCTCAGCCCAACCAGCGTCTCCCCGCTCAGCCCATGCGCCCGCGTCTCCCCGCTCAGCTCAACCAGCGTCTCCCCGCTCAACCCATGCGCCCGCGTCTCCCCGCTCAGCCCATGCGCCCGCGTCTCCCGCACGTTTACACACGTCTGCCTCCGCTCACCCAGAGAACGAAGATGAGGCAGACGAATTCTTCGATGCCAGTGACGTCCTGCACATGGTCGCCGACCCAATGCTAGTTTCAACGGTATGCGGTCGATTAAACCTTCGATTTATGCATTTGCTTGCAGTCAGTCATGGGTGCAAGTTGGCTCTTCAGCCAACAGCCCAGTGCGACCAAGTTTGCCGCGGCTGCTGCCCCAGGAAAGCAATCCAAGCCCGCACGGACCGTTGTCGCCGAGGAAGAAGAGGCGGAAGTGGACACGATCTCGCAAACGTTTGCCGTGAACCTCAACATTTCAGAGGTAGTAAAAAGAGCAATTTCTTTAGAACGCCCTAAAACTATTAATCTTGCAGATGACAGTACGGCTCGACAGGATCGTCACTGACGGATCATCCAAGCCCTTTGCGTCCTTTGTGCTGGCGAGCGTCCTGATTTCATCCGGAGACGACCCTGAAAAGTTCTTTTTGAACGTTTTGTCCAACAGTCTCGTGGGCACTGATCACACCCAAACTGAAGAGTTTGCCGAAATCGTCAAGTTGCCCGACGGTTTCAAATTTGGGATCGTTTCCACCCCCAAAACCATGGACACAACCCTCGAGGCCTCAAGGGTACCGAGATGAAAAAAAAAAAATGTTGTTATTTATTTCTTTCGCTTTGCAGATCTGGTTTATAGTCAACCGAGAAACAGTCGTGGAGGCGCTCCTGTTCCTCGAAAACGACTCGCTGCCCAACTCCTCGCTTGCCGGTACTGTCACCACGGCCGTCAAGAAGTCAAAAAAGAAGAAGATTGCCCGCGTGACCTGCACCTTGGACGAGGGCCACTTTCTCCTCAACCAAAACCTCGAGAAGCTTTTCTCCATCGACGTGCAAGGCCTCAAGTTTGTGAATGCCCACGATCCAGCCGCGATCGAAGACTCTGATGTCTCTATCAATGTGCGGGCAGCCCGTGCGAGCGATGCACGCCGTCTGGAGGACCACCGGTGGCGCGAGATCTTTGTTCTGCCTTACACATCCACGGGTCTGTCTGCACGATGGAAGTTCTACGAGCCCGAAACCTCCGGCTTCCCCGGTTACAACATTCATTTTGGCGTGGAGTCTTCTGGGCTACAGTTTGTCCATCTGGCGGTATGTAGCACGTTTATTTTTTTTTTAAAAACTAAAACAAGAATTTTTTTTTTTTTTAACTTTCGCAAAGGACTTTACGGACCAACTGATATTCTTCATCTCGGTTTTCCTGGACATGCGTACCATTTTGTTTTCCGCAGGCGTCAACAAAATTATCGATGGCGATTACTCTGAAATCTTGATGTCGCCGATGACTCGGGTATGCTATCAATAAAATCCAGGAAATAATGACCTTGCTGCAGATTAAGTACGACATCCGCGTTGGGTCATCAAGCATCTCGCTGCCCGTGGATATTGACCGCGAGCAGTCCCTGTCACTGCAAGTTGACCAGGTCACAGTCCAAACGACGGAAGACTTGTCCACCAACATTGTCAGCATTCATGGGATTGCCGGGGCTGCCATGCTCGACTTGACAAATACCAGTAGCCTTTTCAGCGGGTTCGATATCGACGTGACGCTGACCGAGGAGCCCACCAACTCTGGTAATTCAATAATAGTAAATAGTAAAAAAAATTAACGTTTTTTTTTCTGCAGTCCCCTTGCCGACCTGTTTTCCAGTCGCAACCAAGGTGCTGTCGTTGCGAGGCCAAGTATCACCATTGAACATCAACATTTCTGCCGAGATTTACGAGGTCATGCAAGCTGTCCTCTCGGTCAACTTGGGCAGGGAGGGAAAGGGTGCAAAGGCCCCCCTCCAGCAGCAGACACCGATTAAAGCCAGGGGGGTGCCCAGTCTCACCGGATCCAACGAGTCTTCACCGCAGCAGCGACGACTTTCGGTTCCCCTTGCGGTTTCGACCGCTGTATCATCGTCAACCTCACTCGAGACCACAGTGACATCCTTGCGGTAAAAGCGCAATACAAACGTAAAAACTTAGTTTCCCCCCCGCCCCCCCTTTTTTTTTTGCAGAACACAACAAGAGGCCGCGGTGCGAATGGTTTACCTGGTGGACGTGGCAACGCCCAGTCTCACGGTCAACTTTGTCCAAGCGGTTTCGAAAACGATGGCGCGATCTGTCTTCTCCGACATCAGCCTCGACCTGCTCTGGACCGGCCCAAAGATGCTGTGGCACTTTGGCCTCGGATCTGCCAAGATGGAAACGTTTGCGGATGGCGTGGACGAGCGGTTCCGGTCGTTGCTTTCCTCCAGTGCATCGGGAGAGTCCCTGCTCAAGGTCGCGTACACGAGTTGGGACACGAAGAAGGCCACGGCCGACATGATCCATGCGGACGGATGCAACGCGGTCCAGTGCTGGGACGTCAAGTTTGACGTGGTCCAGATGGCCTTCCACGGCATCACGTTCCAGGCCATCACCGACATCTTTTCCAGCAAGCATCCAGCTGGCGCACACGCGCGTCAACGGGCCGAGACCATCACATCAATACACCACTCGGCGTCGCGAAAATCCGTCTCGGAGCACGTCCACGGCGTCGACGATATGGAGGTCAAGTGCACGGCCAAGGAGTTCCACATGCTCGCACACAACAACGTCTCACCGCTGGCTCACTTTGCCATGAGCGATTTTGTTTCGACCTACGCGACCAAGAACATGGCCGATCGAACGGGCTTTGACTACTCTGTGATTATCGGCCATATTGTCGTGACTGACGAGCGCGCAGGCACAACCCTTTACAAGCAGGTATTTATTTTTATTTTATTTTTTTTGAATAACCTAGGACCCTACTAAAATTATTATTTTGTTTCGTTTGCAGCTGCTGGGGATGACCAAGAACGAGGAGCGATCGCTCATCGTCATGCGTATCCACAAGCCCCTCTTTGATGAAAAGATTTCCACCGACACCCCGCCCGTGCTTGTGCGTCCTGCCCCCAAATGGCTTGCCGACACAACCGCGGCAAGCCTTGAGCACTGCAGCTATGCCATGCACCTGCGTGTCGCTTCAGTTCAGGTCATCTACGACGCCGCTCTCCTCGAGGCTTTCAGGTGGCACCTCACCATGACCTCGGCCTCGACCGCGGCCACGTCCCCGCCCTTGTCGGAGCCTCGCTCTGGAAATCAATCGGACGAGGCCGTCGTCGTCAATAACTCTGCCAACGAGAGCGAGGACGCCAAGCAGTTTCTCGTTGACGTCGACGTGGCCGTTCCGACGATCCTCGCGCCCCTGGACCAGACAGAACGCGATCTCGTGCGGGTCGAACTCGGACGCCTGCGTGCTCGAAACCAGCTCGTTACCGAGGTCACAGACTACGACGTGGCCGTCCAAGCGGTGCTGCACTTTGAGCTGCTCAAGATGCGCGTCGATCTTGTGCGCCCCGCCGACGCAAAGCGCCCGCTGCTGCACCTGGTCGAGGATATTGACGTCAAGGGCGAGTACTCTCGTCGCGTTCCGCTGTCGACCTCGTCCGCGATCGCCGCGTTCAGCGTCTGCACCGTCGCCGTGCCGCAGATCCGCATCCAGGCCACCCACTCTGAGCTCCAGTTTCTTCTTGCGCTTGCGAAAGGCATCCTCGCCAAGCAAGCGGAGGCGGCCAACGCAGAAGAGGAGCTCAACGCGGCGCAGTCGGTTGATTTACTGCCCGACCTCGCCTCCTCAGTCCACGGCAGCACCGTTCAAAGCGACCCCCTTGGCGCCACGGGAAACGTCAGCTCTCCCGTCAAGTCGTACCACCAAAGTTTCACCGCCAAAAAGGCCGTGGCCAAGTCGTCATTCCAGGCGATCGTCGAGTTTGAGGGCGCCTCGGTGGACCTGCAGCACGAATCCCTGGAGCCGTTTGTCTCGGCCGACATGTCTTCGCTGTACGTCTCCATGCTCAAGCACAACCAGCACATGACGATCCATGCCAAGATGGACAGCCTGCAACTGCGCGACGCCCAGGCCAACGCCGACTCGAACGTGGTCCATCTGCTCCGGCCACTGCCCCAGGCGACAGCCGTGCCGGGTCCCCCCGTGATCAACATCAAGTACGAGGTCAACGAGCAGGAGGAGACCACGCTCCATGTGCAAGTCCACCGCCCCCAGATTGTCCTTCTTTTCGGCACGATCTACGCCCTGGGCGACTTTTTCTCTGACTTTGAGCTTCCCGCCTCGGCGACTGCCTCCACCACCGCAGCCTCTGCGCCCACAGACGGCGGAGCAGGAGACCTGAAGACGTACGGCGAGTATTTTTCGCGCAAGCGCGTTGTGGCGGTTTTGGAGGTGCACCAGCCCGACGTCTACGTCGTCCTTAACCCGGCCAACCTTCGCTCGGCCTGCATTGTCCTCAGCCTCTCGGCCAAGGTCAAGTACGACGTCGATCGGGCGCTCGAAAAGGTGGATCTGCTCGTCAGCGGACTCGAGCTGTTCTCGACCCAGTGGGATCTTGCGGCCGATGCGAAGATCGCCATCGTCGACCCCCTCAACATCAAGCTTGCGGTCGAACGCCTGGCCTACGAGACGGACGACGATCCGCTCGTTCTGCTCACAAAGGGCGAACTCAAAATGGACGACATCCTCGGCCGCGTCCTCTACAGCGACGTCAAACTCTTCCAGTCCATCTTTGCGACCATCCCCAGCTATGACGACTGGGTGCGATCGACCGCAAAAACGAGCACGAGCACGGCCAGACTCGGCCGCCAATCGCCCCTCCTCGAGGCGGCTGACCCCGCTGGCGAAGACGATCTCTGTATCCCCGCCCTCCAGCCCACAGGCTCGGATGCGGACATGCTCCTGTCCGAGACGTACGCGTCGGCCCCGATCCCGATCAAGCGGTTCTTTGCGGACGACACCATCGGCGGCGGCGACCTCGAAGAGCCCGTGCAACCGCACCGTGACCCCCATCTCCGTCAGCACCGTCGCCGGCATCGTGTGCCCACAAGGGAGGAGATCCGCCTGACCGTCCACGCGATCCAGCTGATGGTGGTCGACGATCGGGAGGAGGACGTCCCCGCGGAGGAGGCCGTGCGGCCGTCCAAGAACAGCAGTACCACCAGCTTGTCCAAGGGTAGCAGTGCCAGCAGCTCGCGCCGCCAGAGCGACAACAGCGACGCGCGCAAAAAAGGCATCCGGAAACACCGCGTTATGCCGCTGATCGAGGCCGAACTGCGCGACGTCAAGGTGGACCTGAAGGACTGGTCCAAGGCGCCCAACGTGCGCTTCGTCTCGGAGCTGTCGATCGACCACTACCATCCCAGGCTCTCGGTGTGGGAGCCCGCCCTCGAGCCGCTGCGCCTCGACGTGCAGATGAAGGCCGTGTTCGACCGCGCCGGCGCTGCCCACTGGGGCACTCAGATCACGGGCGTCACCTTTGCAAACATTATCCTTACGCCATGGTTGCTCAAGACGCTGTACCGCCTCCAGGCGATTGTCGAAGAGGAGACTACTGCGGCGGCCGCCACCGCCGCCGCCTCTGCCGCCTCTGCCGTGAGCACAAAGAATGTTCCCGCCGGATCCCAGGCCGCGTCGCCCGCCGCGACGACCAGCCCCGTCGACCTGGCCCCCCACGTGCACGTCCAGATCGAAGGGCGCCACTTTGCGCCGTTCCTCCTCCAGAACCGCACGGGCGTGGACGTGTGCTTTGCATGCATCGACAGCACGGAGCACAAGATGGAGGTCGCTCCCGGCGGCGACTGCGAGTTCTCGTTCCAGGACACGATCATGCACGCCTCTGTGCGGGACGAGCGACGTGGCCACACGCGCCCCGTCAACCGTGCCATCTTTGTGCAGCTCGCGGGCTCGGTCGTGATCAAGGAAAAGATCAGCGTGGACAGCGACGGCCAGTGTGGCTACGAGCTCCCGCCGCTGACGCAGCACCTTCCCAAGGTCGCGTCGACCGTGCCGTCGCTGTCGATGGGCCTGGTCGTGCAGGTGACGACGGACGAGACGCTGGGTCGCAAGACGATTGTTCTGCGCTCGACCAACATGTTTGTCAACAAGACGGATCGTGCGGTCATGCTCAACTTTGAGCGCGCCCTCGACAGCGACCTGGAGGTGGGCCCGATCCAGCAGGGTGAAGTCTTCTACATCCCGCTCAGTGTGTCGGATAACATGTGCTTCCGCGTCAAGCCCGTCGTCAACTTTTCTCAGAACCGATGGACCGACTGGGAAAAGCTCCTCCGGCTCGAGGTGAACGAGCGAGCACTGCTCACGTCGGGCCCCGAGAACGCCAAGAGCAAGGCCTTCATCTACTCGGCCATGCTCAAGATCAGCAAGTGCGACAAGGGCCAGTGGTGGAACCGCACTGTGCTCCTCCGCAACCCGCTCGTGCTTGAAAACAGCCTGCCGTGCGACCTCGAGTACCTGTTCACCATCCGCAACGAGAACCGGTCGATCGTGGGCATTGTCGGCAGGGGCAAGTCGGCCCACATCCCCGTCTCAACCACGACGAGCAGCATCACAGTCCAGGTATCAATGAAAATATACAAGGGAGAAAAATACTTGAATCATGTTTTATTGTGAAATCCAGGTCCGAATCCACCTGCCCGGTCTGTTCAAGTGGTCGCAAAAGGCAGTCCTTTTCCCCAAGTCGGAGCGCGTGACGTCGATCCACGCGATCGAGGACTCTGGGCGGCACTTGTTCCTTCCACTCAAGATCGAAGAGGCGAGCGAATTAGCCGACACGGTCGTACGCATCACCGTGCCCTACATTGCGCTCAACATGAGCGGCCACCCGATCTCGTTGCGAACATGCTCGCGAAGCCGTGCGCCCCTCCCTGCGTTCCGCGTCCCGTCGGCCGTTGAGTTGGCACCTGCACTGCGGCGCGTCCAACACGAGCCCGGCGTTGCCTCGCCCAATCTAGCAAGCCTCGTCGACAAAGTCCTCAACGTGATCCGGACCGACGAGCGGCTGTCGGTGTCACACTCTGCATCCCAACTGTCGCGTGCGATGATCGAGCACAACTTGCGCTGCACCAACGGCAGCGTAGAGGAGACGCTCAAGTGCATCCGCGAGCGCCGGATCGGCACGTCCCCGCTGTCTACCGAGCACTCGTACAACCGCTGCGTGCCCGTCCTTTTCTCGCTCGATCCGCTGCAGGAGGACCGGTCCAGCAAGACCATTGCCGAGTTCCGTCTGGGCAGGGACTCGACGTACACGCAGGCGATCGACATGGACACACCCTCGGAGGGCGGCGCAACCGTCGAGGCCAGCTCCAACGCTGTCGTGGTGGACTTTGCCGTGGCCGTGTCCAAAGGCCAAGGGCTGCTGTCCGACTCGACCTTCCTCACGATTCGCCCGTCGATCATGCTGATCAACCACACAAAGCTGGCGCTGGACATCCTGCCGTTTGTCGAGGCCAACGACGTCCGCAAGGTCAACAGCGAAGCCCCCCTGCCGAGCCGTCCGGCACCGCACGACGCGGTCGTGTCGGTCCAGGCCGGATCGACCACGCCCTACTACTGGCTGGCCACGACGGCCAGGATCCTCTCGTTGGAGGAGCGCCAGGTGCGTCTACGAGTGACCCCAACGGCCCTCAACGGCGGTGGCGTCGTGGTGGACCAGCCGTGGTCGCTCGCCTTCCCTGCCGTGCAGCCCGGCGACCACCACATTGCGCTGTCGTACTTGACGAGCACGGGCGGGTCCACGATCACACCGCGGCTGATCTTCCTCAACATCGAGAGCTACCCCGAGAAGGGCACCAACGTGGTCCACATCCGCGAGACGCCCGCGCCCATTGTCCTGCGCAACGAGACCAGCCGGGAGCTTGTTGCCCGTCAGCACGGCTCCAAGCGACGCCTGATCATTATCCCGCCCGAGACCTCTGTCAAGTTTGCTTGGGACAACTGGCGCGGCCCGTTCCTGCTTCGCGTGGGCCAGCGATCCTCGACGCCGGCTCATGACGACAGCGCAGCAGCCGTGTTCTACTGCGAGTACGACGTGTACCAGGTCGGCGACAAGCACAGCCTGAACCTCCCCTTGGACGTCAGTGGCTTTGCTGGCGGTGACGCCGCGCCGCAGCTCAACGACGGCTTTGTCCCCGTCACCGCATTCACTCACATCAACGTGCGAGTGCTCGGCAAAGGACCCACGCGCATCGTCCGTTTCCGCGAGATCCAGCAGCCGCAGCCGCAGCCGCAGCAGCCGCAGCCGCCAACGTCGGGCACTGGCCAACAGGGCCACCGCCATCGCGCCATTGCAAAGCTCAAGGCAGTGAGTCAGCGGATGGGATCGCGCAAGGGCTCTGCCGCGACGACGATGGCCATGACTACAACGACACCGACGACAGCGGCCGCTGCCGATGTCGCAATTGACAACGACTGGACCTCTATCCCGATCAACAGGATCAGCGACCACGGCGGCGATGGCAACGGCGACGACAGTCGTGCGTCCTTTGACGAGTACGACGGCAACGGCAGCGACACGGAAAGCGAACAGAGCCAAGCCACGGGCGAGTCGCCCGATGACATTGCCAAACGCGACACGCTGCGCATTGCGCTCAAGGGGATCGGCGTGTCTGTCGTGACCAACGTGCGGCGGGACAAGTCTCGCGGCGAGAGCGACGACAACCTGGAGACGTCTGAGATCTGCTATCTTACGCTCGCAGACATCCTCGTCGACTATTGGGCGCGCGACCGTCGCCAGGCGGTGATCCTGACCCTGCAGCACCTCCAGCTGGACAACCACACGACGGGCGCCCTGTGGCCCGTGGCCATCTTCCGAAAGGGCGTGAACCTGGCGCAGATCTTGGGCACCGAACCCTCCCTGCGCGAAAAGAGAGCGCCGACCTCGTCGTCGTCGTCGTCGTCCACGAGTGCATCCGGCGCCTCGTCGACTGCCGTCCCCGCCGCTCTCTTGCAGGCCCAGGTCATCTTCAATCGCCAGACGCCGCGCGAGTACCAGAAGCAGCCGCTGTCGCTCTACCACTTGATCCAAGTCGAGCTTCAGGAGGTGCAAATGAAGCTGGACGACGCGCTGTGCTGGGAGCTGTTCAAGCCCTTCAAGACGACGCTCAAGGAGCAGTCCGAGCGCCGGGATCCGCTCGCCGACCACGACTTTGAGCAGGGCGCGGTCGCCAACGTCGCCCACGCTTATTTTGAAGTGCTCATCCTGAGCACAATCAATATCAACATCAGCATGACCTTTGCCCCAGGCGACAAAGAAAAGGAGTACCACGAGCTCGTGACCAACTTTATCCCGAGCACCTTTGTTGCCGGACTGTTCCTCAAGTTTAGTACGCGCCTCTGAATAATGAACGTTTGTAGCTAAATTTTTATCTGCAGAATCGTTTGTGCAAGTGAACGATCTCCCGATCGAGCTGGACGAGGTGCGGATGTACAACCAGTTTATGACGACGACGTTGCTGCTGCACCTTGTCCAGACCGAGTACGTCAACCAGATTGTCGGTGCGTACCACAAGTTTTTCGCGTCCTCCGACGTGCTGGGCAACCCGTCTGGCCTGCTGCGCAACTTTAGCGTTGGTTTCCGGGATCTGATTGAGCAGCCTGCGCGAGGGCTCGCGGACGAGGAACTGCTCAAGGGCGTTGGCAAGGGCGTCAAGTCGTTCTTCAAGCACTCTGCCGTTGGCCTGCTCAACTCGACGTCCAAGATCAGCAACAACGTCGGCCGCGGCCTCGCCCTCGCCTCGCTCGACCCCAAGTTCCAGCGCGATCGCGAAAATCTCCAGGCCCCCACAGGCGCAGGCGATGGCTTCCTCCGCGGCGTCACCCGCCTCGGCCAGGGCATTTTCGAAGGCGCAACGGGCATCGTCCAGCAGCCGATCAAGGGCGCGAAAGAGGACGGCGTCAACGGGTTTTTCAAGGGTGTTGGCCGCGGCGTTGTGGTACGTTTTATTTTTTATTTTTTATTTATTTAAAATATACCCCTTTGACGGGTTTTAGGGTGTGTTGGTCAAGCCAGTGTCTGGCATGGTGGACTTTACCTCGAACGTGACAGCCGGGTTCCAGACAGCACTTACGGACAAGGACCCTCCGCGCGTGCGGTACTGTGCGTTCATCCGCGCCGATCGCATCATCCGGCGCTACGACGCGCACTCTGCCTTTGGGTATCACATTGTGCGCAGCATCGTGGCACAGCAACTCGACGCCGCCAAGGACGAACAGTACTTGGGCCATGTGGACATGCGCCACAACGACGACAACATTGCCATCGTCACGAACCACCGCCTGCTCATCGTCCCCACGGGCTACTTTAAGGAGAAGGCCAGCACGATCACGTACATTGACCGCTACTTTCGCTTCTCACGAGTCCGTGGCATCGCGCGGCACGACCGCGGCGTCTCCATTGACGAGCAGAACAGCCACAATCGCACTCTGCTCGTAATAGAGGACAAGCACAATGTGGACACTCTCCTCCGCCTCGTCCCTCCTCACCTCGTGCTCGAAGGCGGCCACTGAAATGGAAAAAAAAAAAAAGAAAAACGATCGTAGATCGTAAAGAGTTTTTTTATTTGTCCATAGTAGTACTATCTTTAAATCATCCTGGGCCTTTGAGGCAGACACACATTATAAAACGCGTCGGCCAGGAACAAGTCGGGTTTCTGTTGTTTCTTGAGTT
>Ga0302233_10000929_pt1 | contig 21744 bp, 36 predicted proteins | sample II_Palsa_N3_1_FD_193516 | JGI IMG/M metagenome (GOLD analysis project Ga0302233, IMG submission 193516) | Peat permafrost microbial communities from Stordalen Mire near Abisko, Sweden - II_Palsa_N3_1 | ecosystem: Environmental > Terrestrial > Soil > Palsa > Peat permafrost | place: Sweden... | reverse complement strand
GGCAACAAACTCAAGTCGTTCTTCCTCGCGCACGGGCTGCACACGCCCATCGTCAAGTACATCCAGCAGTGCCGCCCCGCAGGCTTCCCAGCGACTTGTATGCAATGCCTCTTTTTTGAGGGGGGGGGAAAAAAAATGCAACTACTAAAAAACATTTCTACAGCAACGGCGGACGAATGGGCGCCTTTCCTCGCCAAGCCCGCACTGACGATTGCACTGCGTCTTCTGGCCGGTCTAGCCTTCAAGCACGCCGAGACCCAAAGCACGCTTGCCCACGAGCAGGACCTGCTCGCGATCCTGCACCAGATGGAGCAGCTCACGTCGGAGCAGCGGGTCGGCTCATACGCCGAGCTTGTCCTCGAGGCTCTCTGCGTCGACAACGAGGCCGTGGCCGCACAGGTCGCGCAAGTGCGTGAGGTCACCAAGGAGCGGAAGAAGGCGATCGCGCTCGCCCAGCGTCAGGCCATGCTCAAGACTATGGGCTTCCAGCTCGCGTCCGAGTCTGAGGGCGGCAAGATCGTGTCCACGGTCAAGGTCGAGGGCATCGACGAGATCGAAAAGGAGCAGACGGACGCCTTTGCGCTCACGTGCATCGTTTGCCAGGAGGGATACCAGTACAAGCCCGACGAGATCCTCGGCATCTACGTCTACAACAAGCTCGTCCCCATCGGGCTCGGTGCAAACGACCAGTCCATTGGGCGCAGCGAAAAGTAGACGGCATATTTAAATAAAAATAATACTTATTTATTCTCAACAAACAGGGTTATCCTTACCGTGAGCCATTTCCACGCGATCCACGTGTCCTGCCACCAGCATGCCTCTCGCCTGGACCGGTCGGGCCGTGCGCATCGCGAAGAGTGGGACGGTGCCACGGTATAATAAAATTCCTATACGATTTATCATTATTTTTATGTATGTGAAAAAAAAAAAAAAATAGCTGCGCAACTCCAACACCAAGTGCAATAACCTGCTGCCCGTGCAAGGCCCCGGCATCAAGGACGACCGGTACTCGCACAACGTCCTCCAGTACCTCGCGCGTCTGTCCGATCTGGGCCTGCCCGAGACGTCGTCGCGATTCCGCCAGCAGATGCACGAGACACGCGCCCTCCTGGTCAAGATTGCGTTCAAGGAGAGCCTTTCGCAGGACAGCCTCGGTGGTGGCCGCGAGAGCAACCTCAAGCTTGTGCCGTTCCTTGTGCAGATGGGTCTGTACTATGCCAAGTCCAACAGCACGCAGTCGCCCACGTCGCTGCTCAACAGCCTGCAGTCGTACGTTGACGCCCCCGCCAGTTTCCCCTCGGGCTCGGAGGCGGACGACGTCTGCTACTACCTCACGATGTCGCTCCACCTGTTCTCCAAGGCCGACTTCGAGAAGAACCGCCTCAAGATGTTCACTCGCGTCCTGCTCCTGGCCCTGCGCCGTGCCGGTGCCATCGCCAAGCAGCAGCAGAAGCAGGCGATCGCAGCCATGGTCACCCCCACCGTGACCGACAAGTTCAACGAGGCCGCCCAGCCACTGCTCGTCCTCTTCTCCGTTGTCTCGCTCCTGCACACAGACATCCTTGTTCCCGTGCCGTCGGCGTCATCGGCCACGTCCACGCCCACGGCCGCGGCAGCCCCATCGCCCACAGCCGCGGCATCGGCCCTGGTCGAGGAGCGACACGCCCTGCTGCGCGACCACTCGAGCGTGGTCATCCGTCGTGTCCACGACCTTCTCGGGCGCCTGGACGACGAGATCTTCCCCCTCGAGCTGTGCGAAGAGTTTGCCGACGTCCTCGGCCTCCTCGACGAGATCATCGCCCTCCACGGCTCGGTGGACGGCTACCTCCAGGCAGTCTTTGCGGCCCTCGTCTAAAAATAAAAATAAAAATTCGATAGCTTTTTCTTTCTGGCTTCTTGTTTTGTACACAGATCTATAAACTAGGGATTGCATCCTCGGGGGGGGCGGGGGGATGCTCCTGGATTTTTTTTTTTCAGAAATATATTTACAGTGTACGCAATACGTTCGCATGCCACGTCCACGCCGAAGACTGGTCCTCTTGCTGCCTCTGCTGCTGCTGCTGCTGCCTCTAGCAGGCGTCGCCCGTGGCGCTGTTGAGGTACGCCCCTCACACACACACACACACACACACACACAGTGGGTCACACACTCAAACAACTCTCGAAACGCAGGTGGCGGTCGAAGCACCCGTGATCAGGCAAACGTTCAAACTTGATTCGCGTGACGAGATACGGCTGGGCCACTTTGGCTTTGTCACGGGCGGCTTCTGGAACATGACGCTGAACGGGCTGGAGATGCAGGACGTGCGCACCGCGTACTCGCAAACCGAGGCCACTAACAACCTGGTCGGGATAGCCTTCAAACGGTCGACGACGATGGCGGGAGTCGCGTCGGACCTGCTGCTGTGCACCACGCCGGCCGAGGACGTGCTCTCGGGACAGGCAAACCCAGACGTCGAGTTCCATGCTTTTACCAACGACACGACAGGGTAACGCCTTTCTTTCTTTCTTGTTGTTATTTTAACAATTTTGTCTTTTAAAAAATTACAGGTGGTCAAACTACACGGTGTTTTCTGAAGACACGGCGGCGCTGTGGTCCATCGTCATGGTCAACTGCCGCAGCAGCGTGTCCTTGTCCTTTGAGGTGAGGGCGTCCCGTTTAATTGGAGACTGGGGCCTAAACAAGAGAAATAGATTGCGTACCAGATGCAAAACCCTGGACCAGAGTACGTCTCGATCGGCGAGAAGCCGCTGCCGCTGGTGCTCGGCCTGTACGCGATCCTGTTTATCGGCATGACCGGTGTGTGGCTGTTTATGCTGACCTACTCTCGGTATTGCCGCCCACTTTGGTCGCTCTGACGTATTTTCCTGCAGTGATCGACGCGTCCTCTGGCCCCACTGGGTCATGCTCGGGCTGTTTTTCATCACTGGGCTTTCACTGGCCCTTGACGCAATGAAGTACCAGTACCGTCTCATGGGCATCGACTCGACCGGGTGGGCCATCAGCTCGTATGTGTTTTTGTTCATCAAGGGCGGTCTCCACTTTGGCATTCTCTTCCTCGTTGCCACTGGGTGGGTCTTCATCAAGCCCTACCTGACCGAGCGCGAAAAAATGGTCCTCGCAGTGGTGCTCATCCTCCAGGTCATCTCAAACATCGCCTATGTCGTCTACACTCAAGTGTCCGAGACATCCGTCGTTTGGAGCTTTTGGGTAAGAGAAAACGTGCACTTGTCCACTAACCCACATCGCAAACACAGCGGTCCCTCTTCGTCTTTGTCGATATTATTTGCTGCGCCATTGTCTTTGCCCCCATCCTTCAAACCAAACAGCAGCTGGCCGAGAGCGATCCCGAAGGGAAAGGTAAAATAAAAATAAAAATAATTACATTTATTTTTTTTTATATGTTGATTTGTTTGGAAACAGCCGAAATGCTCAAGACCAAGTACAAGCTGTGGGGCCGATTGTACGTCATCATCTTTGTGTACTCGTACTTTACACGGTATTTTTCAGAACAAACAGAGAGACTCTTCAACTTTTTTTTATTTTATTTTTTTTTTTTTACGACAGAATTGTCGTCAGCCTGATGGAGTCGACGTTCAACTACAAGATTTCTTGGCTCGGCCAGTTCTTCCAGCAGCTGTCGACCGCGGCCTTCTACATCTTCCTCGTGTACTCGTTCAGGCCCGTGATCGACAACCCCTACTTTGAGGTCAACATGGAGGAGGACGACTTTGAGGAGATCCCGCTCGAAACCTTTGGGCGGCTACGTCACCGCGACGCCACGTCCAGACAGCGAGTCAACGATCAAGGCGAGAGCACCAACGTTGCTATGGACTGATGGGTTGTTATTTTGGTCCATGCGTTGTTTTTGTACATAAACGGGAACAGAGCAGAAAACAACATAAATCAATTGGCATGAACGGCGGAGTAAGATCAGGTAACATTGAGCAGTACGCGAATAAACTCGTCCTTTGTAAGGGTGCCTCCTCCATCCTAAAAAAAAAAACATTATCCTCTTTTTAACGCAACAACAGCAGAGCATCCATTCTTTACCTCGTCAGCCAGCTTCATCATGTCTTGGACTTCCTGCTCCGTAATTCGGTCTGCGCCCATCAGGTTCACAAAGGCAGCATGCAGCTCCTTGACACTAATCTTGTTATCACCCGAGCCCTTTGCAGGCGCGGTGGCCGCGCTTATGCCCATTGTTCTGCCCCCCGCACCTGACGTCGCAGCCGACGAACCTCCATGTGCTGCTGCGGCGGCGGCTGCGTTGGCACCGCACGTGTCGACAAACTTGAACGCCGAGTTGACACCCTCGTCCATGTCGACCGTCCTGAGCCTGTCCTGGATGATGGCCTCAAACTCCTCCCATTTGAGCACGGCTTCCGCCGCACCGCTGCTACTGGGCTTGCTGCCGGTGCCGACAGAGCTGTCGCCCGTCTTCTTGGCGCTAAAGTCGACCATCATCTGCTTCACGTGTCCCTCCTTTGCGGGCTTGAGCTGCATCTTTTCAATCTGCGTCTCGAGCTCAGAGACCTGCAGCTCGCCGTCGGAGCCGCTGATCGCGTCAAACACGTCCTTGAGCGTCTTGATCTGCTCGGCCGTCAGGTACGGCGACTCCTTGGTTGTTGTCTCCGACATGGAACCACACGCTCGTTTCACGAGAACTGGAGTTGAAATTTTTTGTTTTGTGTTTTTTTCGTCTCCGTCGTCGTCGTCGTCGTTGTCGTTGTCGTTGTTGTTGCTGCTGTTTGTTTTTTCTTCCCGTGGCAGGCACACACCGCGCACCCCTCTCCACTCTCTACCACCGTCTGTCGATTAATCAAGGCCTTTTGTGTGTGTTGAAGGAAGAAAGCTCAGCATGTCGTTCCTCTTCAAGGCCAGGAACAAGACGCCGGCGGAGCTGGTCAAGGTGACCAAGGAGGCGCTGCTCAAGATTGACCAGGACGCGAAGAACGCGAGCAAGGTAACCGGTGAAACCCAAAAGGGAGTTTGTGCTTGTCTCTGTGCTTGTCTCTGTGTGTGCGGCCAAATCCCACCTTGGCCGTCTATTTATGTCTTCTTCTAAAACCCTCCGGTCCTGGCTTTTTTGTTATCGCAGTACTCGGACGAGGCGTCCAAGTACCTGTCGTCCATGAAGCACGTTCTCTTTGGCGACGGTATGTTTGCCGTTTTATTTCCCGCCTCGGTGTTGATCATGTTTTTTTACCTTCTTCTTCTTCTTTCTTTGCTTGCTGTGCGGGCGGGAAGCAGCCGAGAGCCCCCCCGTGGCCGAGATCGTGGCGTTGCTGGCGCAAGAGGTGTACAGCAATGACCTGCTGCAGCTCCTGGTGATCCACATTAGCAAGCTGGACTTTGAGGTATGTATAGCGAACACGCACACAAACTTCCGGCCTGCAAACCAAACCCGTGAAACACAGGCCAAGAAGGATGTGGCGCAAATCTTCAACAACCTCTTGCGACGACAGATCGGCACGCGATCACCAACGGTCGAGTACCTGGGCGCACGCGAGCAGATCCTCTTTGACCTGCTCAAGGGCTACGACAACCCGGATGTCGCGCTCAACTGCGGCATGATCCTGCGCGAGTGCATTCGCCACGAGTCGCTCGCCAAGCTCCTCCTGCACTCGCCCAACTTTTACCTCTTCTTCGACTATGTCGACACGAGCACGTTTGACATTGCCTCGGACGCGTTCACGACCTTCAAGGTACTCGACTGCTAGCTTTGCTTCCGTGCGACGTGCACTCTAAACCATCGCCCTTTCAGGATCTGCTAACCAAGCACAAGCCTCTCGTCGCCGAGTTCCTCGAGGCCAACTATAATCCTTTCATTGAGAAGTACACTGGCCTGCTCAACTCGGACAACTATGTCACCAAGCGCCAGTCGCTCAAGGTATGGTTCCCAACGGACGACGCTCCGCCGTTCTTAAAAAATCTCGCTCGTTCATTCATAGTTGCTGGGTGAGCTCCTCTTGGACCGATCCAACTTCAACATCATGACCATCTACATCAGCAACGCGGACAACCTCAAGCTCATGATGAACCTGCTAAGGGACAAGAGCCGCAACATCCAGTTTGAGGCCTTCCATGTCTTCAAGGTTTTGCGTGGGCATTCTCTACTTGTTTCTGACGTTTCTCGTGTGCGCGCAAAAAGGTGTTTGTTGCAAACCCCAACAAGGCCAAGGCCATCCTGGATATTCTTCTCAAGAACAAGGAAAAGCTGGTCACGTTCCTCAGCACCTTCCACAACGACCGTCAAGGTATATATGCACAACCGAAACACGGGAAGCTTGCTGAATCCATCACAATAAAACAGAGGATGAGCAGTTCAACGACGAAAAGTCTTTCCTGCTCAAGCAAATTCAAGACTTGTAAACAAAACCTTTCTCTCTCTTTACACAGTGAGCTTCTTTTCTCCCCACCGTCCCCTCTCTCTCTCTCTCTCTTTTGTTGTCGTTTGCACCACCTCTTTCGCAACTAACTCTCAGTGCTCATTTCTCATTTGTTTTTCGTGACGAGTGAGAAAAATCAGAAAAAATTGCATGCCCAATTGCCCATTCCGCGAACGAAAAAAAGAAATTCAATAAAAACAAACAAAGAAGACCATTGTCATGATGACAACGAGGGGGGAGGGGAGGGGAGAAAACAAAAACAAAAACAAAAAAAACATTGTTTCTCAAATCGCTTCAATCCCAGTCCTTCTTGATGTCGAAAGCCCAGTCCCACGCCAAGTGAACGTTCTTGTCGTCATCAATAAACTTGCTCTTGGCGCTGTAGTGGCCGCGAGTCATCATGCCCGAGGGAGCCTACCACCACCACCACCCCAAAAAAAGAGTTAATTTTCGAAAAGGAAAAGAAAAAAATTCGAACCTGCTCAGCGGGGAAGACCTTGGTGTACGGCTCGATCTGGGGTCCGTAGCTGCCAATCATCTCCTCGGTCTTGTCAACTGTTGCGATTTTATTTTTATATTTCAGCGAGTCGTCATTCGTATACCAGTGATGCCAGCTCTCTTGACACCCTGGACGAACTTGAGACCAGTGACGATCTCGTGCTGCACACGGAACTTGACCTTGAGGCGGTACTCGATACCCTCCTTGATGGTGACTGAGGCCTTCTTGGTGGCCTCGATCTTGGCTGTGTGTATGCGTGTGTGTTCAGTGACGAGGGTGGGAAAAAAAAAGGCAGTACCAGGACTGTCCAGCTCGAGCACAACGTCTGGTCGTCCCTGGACCTCAAGAGCGAGCGACAATACGACAACACGGCGAGGGTCGTCCTTGGGCGCGGCAGCTACCCCGTGTGGTGTGGTGTGGTAAAAAGGGAACACAAAAGGACAAGTCAGCATCCTATAAATAAACAACGACCACGTACCAGCGTCGGCCTTGAGCAGGCTAGCCTTCCACTTGTTGAGGGCCTCGTCGTCGGCGTCCTTCTTCTGCATCTCCTCGAGGGAGGCCTGCTTGGGGGCCTTGTAGCCGCTCTGTGTTTTTTTAATTGTTTGTTGTCGTTTCGAGGGGATTGGGAGGTGGGGGAAAAAAGGTAGAGGTCAGCCTCTTTCGTGTCCTTCGTTGTTTGTGAACGCACCTCCTCGGTCACGGCCAGATCGTCGTCGTCGGCAGCAGACATTTTGTTTAATGGGAGACAAAGCTATTTGAGGGTTGCGTCAGGGATAAAAAAAAAAAGAGCTGAAGAGGACGACAGCAACACAAAAAAAGGCTCCCACACAGAGAAAGAATAAAAAATACTGGGACACTTGGACTTGGCGGGGTTGGCAGCCGCAGAGCCATAAACACACTGACTTGAGAGCACGACTTGACAGCACGTGCAAGTAGCACAAGTGTCTGGCAGAACAGCCAGACGCGCTGCGCAGAGCAAAAAATAATAAAAAATAAAAATAAAACTGACTCGTCGATTTCTTCATCGACATCCAGCTTGCAACCTAATTTTTTTGATCGCCATTTAAAGACAGGTTGAAGAGCGAAAAGAGCTGGGGAATATCGTGGTCAAAATGAACAAGGAAATCCACCCCCTTAAAAAAAAACGCAGGCAGTGCGTAATTGTTAGGTGATTTGCTGCGGCAAGTGCGAAGCCGGGGACCGCTGGCCAATTTCTCAAACCGGAACCTCGTTGTGAGCCCCCCGAGGCATCGCTGGTGCGGTAGAAGAGATATCATTCACATGTACATGAAAAAGTTTACATACCTGAAATAAAATAAGAAAATTAGGACAGAATGGCAGCTGATGGAGTCGCTAATCGCTCGTAGTGCTCGCGAAAGACATCGGCGACAGCCTCGTGCGCTTGGGCTATTGCTGCCATTGCATCCATATCTGGTGCCTATTCAAAAATGAGCCAGTGATCTAGAACAAAACAGTTCGCCGGGGGCAAACGTACGAGAAATCTTAGTTGGCGATAGTTGAGACCCATCGGATGGACATCGACGTGTGCCAGTTGCTCTGTTGCGAGCTCCACTGCGGTGTGCTCCTCGGCTTTTCAAAAAAGCACACTGGTTAAAAAAGCAAAAGAACCTGCTCCTTACTGTGGGTCGCTATTGAGTGGATGGCGTCGTTCGAGTCTGCTGTGCTCTGGCGAAGGTGCTGTGAGGAAAAAGACAGATCACCGGTGGACCTGGACAAACACGAGTCACCACGACAGCAAACTAGAGTGGAACAACGTACGCCTTGAAGATGCGCTCGCCACTGACGTGCTTCATCGCTACAGAAACCTCGAGCGTCGAGTTGAGCATGGACTCTCGCAGGAGGTACTTGTGCGACAGCGGTTTGCCGACGTTGCCCGCATACTCTGCCAGGTCGACATTGACCGATCCCAGCACATCGTAGCTCTTCCCGCCGTTTATTTCCTGCATGACCCAAACTGTCCAGTTGCTTGCAATGACAGAAGAAGAAGAAAACAAGAAATACCAGACGGACAGACAGCTGCACCCACGCGTTCTCCAGCACGCTCGTCTCCGGGTCGATCGAGCACGTCACTTCCATCACCATCTCCTCGTTCCAGCGCGCCTGATGCTGCGTAATCTGCACGCGCTGTGTCGTGCCAGACGCGTTGCCGCCAGACTTTTGCCGCCACTTGATAAACAGATAGCCATTGACGAGCGGCACGTTGGACAAATGCAGCAGCGTCAGCGATGCCTCAAACTTGGCCTTTGGTTTCGAGCGGAACAGCGTGTTGAGCATGGCGGCCCTGAACAACTGACAGGGGCTGGCAAAGTCGCGTTAGGGCACGTAGTCACTGAATATGGTCGGTCTCTTTTTTTTCTGCCCCGATATATCATGGTACGTCGTGGAGGGTCACTGGCCACAGCAGGCGCGCCTGGGGGAGGAGGAGGAACCGGGCAGGCAGGGCGAGCCGAGCGCGGAGGGCGGGGGGAGCTTGGGTTAATGGATTGCCGTCAGGATGGATCGGATTGGGAGATTGGGGGGGGTTGGTTCGCGTGCTAAATTTGTGGTGGTCCCTGTACTGCAGTCGCACCGCAAGTTTGAGGCGCCCCGCCACGGTTCGCTCGGTTTCTCGCCCCGCAAGCGCGCAGCTCGCCACCGCGGAAAGGTCAAGACCTTCCCCAAGGTACGAACGACGAAATTAGGTCTAGGACCACTCCCTAAATTCCTTCTTCCTGCACAAATAACAGGACGACAAGACCAAGCCCTGCCACCTCACTGCCTTCTTCGGCTTCAAGGCTGGCATGACCCACATTGTCCGCGAGGTCGACCGCTCTGGTGCCAAGATGCACAAGAAGGAGGTTGTCGACGCCGTCACCATCATTGAGACCCCCCCGATCGTCGTCGTCGGTGTCATTGGCTACGTCGAGACCCCCCGTGGCCTCCGCTCGCTCACCACCGTCTGGGCCCAGCACCTCAGCAACGAGCTCAAGCGCCGCTTCTACAAGAACTGGTACAACAGCAAGAAGAAGGTAAACGAACAATTGCAAAGTCGTTTCTGAACCTCTGGACTCGCTTTCCCAAAAAAAAAAAAAAAGGCCTTCACCAAGTACGCCAAGAAGTACACTGATGACAAGAAGGAGATCGACCGCAACCTCGAGCGCATCAAGAAGTACTGCACCGTCGTCCGTGTCCTCGTCCACACCCAGATGGCCAAGGCCAAGCTCGGCCAGAAGAAGGCCCACATGATGGAGATCCAGGTCAACGGTGGCTCCATCGCCGACAAGGTCAAGTTCGCCGTCGACAACTTTGAGAAGGAGATCTCGGTCGACAAGGTCTTTGCTGCCGTACGTCCCTGCCTTTTCTGTGCTCTTGTTGATTTCTAAATTACCACAACTAGAACGACATGATCGATATCATCGGTGTCACAAAGGGTAAGGGTTTCGAGGGTGTCACTGCCCGTTGGGGTACCCGCAAGCTTCCCCGCAAGACGCACAAGGGTCTGCGCAAGGTCGCTTGTATCGGTGCCTGGCATCCGGCCCGTGTTTCCCGCACGGTTCCCCGTGCTGGTCAGCGCGGCTACTTCCACCGCACGGAGATCAACAAGAAGGTCTACCGCATCGGCAAGGGCATCCACAAGAACGCCGAGGGCAAGCTGATCTTCAACAACGCCAGCACCGAGTTTGACGTCACTGAGAAGTCGATCACCCCCCTTGGTGGCTTCCCCCACTATGGTGTTGTCAACGAAGACTTTGTCCTCATCAAGGTAAAAAAAAAAACATACTTTATTTTTTGGAACACTTTTCTCAAAAACAAACAATTTAACAACAACAGGGTTGCTGCGTTGGCCCCAAGAAGCGCGTGATCACCCTCCGCAAGTCGCTCCTTGCCCTCAAGAACCGCTCGGCCACCGAGGTCATCAACCTCAAGTTCATCGACACCTCGTCCAAGTTTGGTCACGGTCGCTTCCAGACTGCCGAGGAGAAGAAGACCTTCCTCGGTCCCCTCAAGAAGGACGAGGCCAAGGAGACCAAGGCGTAAATGTCTGTGCTCTTTCCTTCTCTCTCTCTCTTGCGTGTATTCAACAAAACAAAAACAAAAAAAATCAAAAAAGCAAAAAAAAAATGTTCATCAAAGAGTTTTTTTTTAATTACAAGGAGTCCTTTTTTCAAGTTGGCGCAAGCTATCCGACCATGACATAGCCGAGCTCAATAGCCCGCTGTTCGTTGCTGTAATAGCCGCGACGAAGTGCGTTCGCGGCAGTCCGTCTCAAAAACAAGGAGAGATCGGTCGAGGTGGAGGGCGCGTCCTGGAAATTGACAAAACGGAAAAACTCTTGAAAGGTAGTGACGGCCATGATCTCCTTGCACGCCGTCTCAAACTCGTCCTTCATCCGCGCGCTCGGCTGTCCAAACATTGTATCGTACTGCAGAACGACTTGGTCGCGCCTACAGATAAATTAATGATTTTTTCTTTTTTGTTCCATCCTTACGTTTTGTCAACAGGGTGCGCGATGTGTTGCAAAAAGTAGACGTGCAGCATGACAATGCGGAGGGACCGTCTTGCTCCGTCGAATGCTGAAATTATAATTTTTTTTAAATTTTTCTTTAAAAAAAAAAATAATAAATTAATTTACCACTGGTGAGAAAGGCTTCGTCCTTGTTGACATCTCGAAAGGTGACGAGCCCCTCCTCGGCGTCGTACACGAGGTTTTGAAACTCAGGGTGGTACCGCAGGATCCAGAACCACGCCCTTTGCATCATCTCGTCAACAAACGTCGCGCACAGCTCGGACCAGTCGACTTCAGAGACGGCTGCCAGGACGAGGAACTCGCCCAGGTTGGCCACTTTTGACGTGGACCGCTTCTCCTCGGCCTCTGGCTGCGCAAAGGTCTTGACTTTTTTCGCGATTGACGCTTGCAACTCGGGGTACTACGGTAAAAAAAAGTTCTGGTTCAAAATAGCAGCGCAGGATATATTGTGTACCCTGGCAATAAAATCGACGAGCAGACGCCAGAACGCCATGTACATTTCGAGCGCCTTGAATGGGTGCACTGTTTCACGAACGACGCCGACCTGACGCAGCAGAATTAAAAAATGTTTTTTTTTTAAAAAAAAACTCAATTACGACGGCATTGTTCACGAGCGTGGATAGGACAGCGACGGCCAGGTTGGGTTGGAACTTGACCGATGTCTTGACCTTGACCGGCTTGCCCAGCTGGACCGTGCCAGTGATAATGGCCAGGATCGCCTCCTCAACGAGTTGCTCAGCGCGTTGCCCGTGCTCGGGGCAGATGAAGAGCGGTATCCAGTAGTCGAGAACCATGTCGCGCTTGATCGAGTGGCGAACTGTTAGCGAAAACTATTTAGCTCTTTTTTTAAAAAAATTTAAAGTTGTATGTACTCTTCTGCTTGAAAAAGGCCGTGTAGGAGAGGTACTCGTCGCACAGGTCGACCTTGGTCACCTGGAATGCACTGCGCGCACCGGGACCGCCGCGGGTGACAGAGAGACCGACACCAAGGATGTCGTCGGTGAATCGGAGCAGCGTGTGCCAACACATGAGATCGGCCGAGAGCGACTGGGTCAGCTGGAGTTCACGCTCTTGCACCTTGCGTTCGCGTTCGGTCAGACGCATTTCTGCTAGTGACAGCACCATTTCTCGCTTCTTGAGCGTGTCGGTCTCCTTCTTGAACTCGTCAAAGGTTGTCTATGCAAATAATAATTATTTCGTTGATTTTTTCGATTTATCGTTCATTTTCAAAAAACATACCACCAACTCGTTGTTCCAGCCCGTTCGCAGCTCGATAAACTCGCCATAGGACACGTTCATAAACTCAGAGTGCGATATGTTCTCCATTGTGCGCATGATCTCGCGGAACGACGGCCGATCGGCAAAGGTGCGCTGCCAGCACTGGTCCAATAGCGAGGCGATCTCGACATTGCAGGTCGAGGGGATCGGCAGGTTCATCGTCCCGTGCCCGACACCGTACGCCACCGCAAGAGACGGGAGGCCCTTGTAGGGAGGCTGGCGTGTCAGCATCTCCCACAGAACGACGCCGTAGCTGTACACGTCGGCCTTTTCCGTGTATTTTTCATTCTACCCAAGAAAAAAAAAAAATTTTTTTTTGTAAGAATTACGTATTCGTGTTTATTTATTCTTTGTCTCTTACTCTGATCACTTCAGGGGCCATGTACTCCCATGTGCCCACTGTGCTGAGTTTTTCCATCGCGTGCTCGTCCTGGACTCGAGACAGGCCAAAGTCAGATATCTAATTTACTTTGTCAGCGTTTTTTTTTTTTTGGAATAAATTATTAAATGTACCTTGAGGGTGTAGCCAGAAGGCGTGCGCGCACTCTTCTCTGTGGGTGACATGAGGATGTTGGCTGGCTTGAGGTCTCTGTGGATGATCACGAGCGGGGCCTCTGTGTGCAGGTAGTTCATCCCCGTTGCGATTTGTAATGCCCAGTCGACGATTGTTGATGGTTCGACCTTTGTGTTGCAGCAACAAAAGGAAAAAAATCCAGCATTATTATTATATCAATCTTAATAATTATACTTGGAAGCGATGTAGCGCTTGGCTGAGGTTATACTCTGCAAACTCAAAGATGAGGCAGAACGATGCCGTGCTGTTGCGTAAGAACAAGTAGTAAATAAATATTTTAAGAAACGAGGTGCGTACTTGTCGATGCAGCAGCCAAAGCACTGGATGACGTTGCGGTGACGCAAATGACCCAACAACGACGCCTCCTCGTACGCCGGCGTGAGCAGCTTCTTGATGGCCACGGTCTTCTCCTTCCAAGTCCCTCTGCCCCCACCCAACTAGTGAGCATGCTTTAAATTATTTTTACTGCGGCTCTACCGGAAGACGGCACCAAAGCTTCCACGCCCCACATCCTCGTGGAACACCAGCTCCTTGAGCGATATCATCGTCAGACCCTCTGGCATCTGCGACGCTGCGCCCTCTGGCACTGCCGCCTCCTCCTGGCCATAGTTTTCGATGAGGCTCTTCATCTTGATGCGCGGGCCCAGTGGTATCTTTTTTTTTATACACTGTTTTGTTAGCCCTCCAATGACGACAAAGCAGTAGTATTCCACCTGCATCCCGACAAGGTCCTCGTCCTTGAGCAGCACAAACGCAGCCAGATCGATTTGGTTGTCGGCAAACTTGTCGCCGTAGGCCGCCAGTCCTGATTACACGCAGTTAGTCACATGTGCACCAAGGCAGTGTGTACCCGACTTGGCCAGCAGCTCGTTCAGCGCGCGGTCCGGCTCGAACGTTCTGTTGACAGTCGCCGACCTGCCAGTGCCGCTGTTGCCGCTGTTGCCACTGCTGCTGTTGTTGTTGTTGCCGCTCATGAGCCCGCTGCTGTTGGCTGACGATTTGCGGCTGGCGTTGCCTGTCGTCGTCGTTGTCGTCGTGGCGCTGGACGACGTGGACGACGACGAGACCAGGGACGTGGTCACGGCGGCGGCGGCGGCTGACACTGTTCCGTCCAGCGACATGGGCGGCGAGCGAACAGGTTCGCACAAAGCCATCAGAGAATTGCGTGGTCACTCAACTCGTTTCGAGTGTTTTTTTTTCTGCTGGCTGTGAATTTCACGCGGACACCAGTTCAGAGACAGCAGCCAGGGGAAAAAACAGGGCCCTCAAATGTACAGCTATAAACACAGTGACCCGAAAAGGGGCCAGGCGAAAAAAACAAAAATAGGACTGAGTGAGTTTACGCGCGGGGAAAAAAAAGGCTGGATCAAATCGATCCCATCAATGTGGACCAAAGTGAACGGCAATCGGAGGGTTTTTTTTTCCCCTTGTGCTTTCAGATCACTCACTGCATCTGCTCGAGATACCCTGTCACACCTTTTTTCCCCCAAGAACGATTATTTAAACAATAAAGAGAAAACTTGGCAAACGTACGATGGATAATGTCGAGGTAGGCCTTGGTCGCTGGAGAGTTCGGGAAGTCACGGGTGAAGGAGACGCCCTTGTCGCACGAGAAGCCGATGCTCGGGTCGAGCGGGATGGCGCCGAGGAAGGGCACGTTGTACTCGGCCGCCATACGCCTTGCGCCGCCGGTCGAAGAGGGGAAAATCTGCGACTCGCCGTGGCAGGACGGGCAGACAAAGCCGCTCATGTTTTCGACGATGCCGATGATGGGCAGCTGCGACTTGAAGCAAAAGTTGATCTCCTTGCGGACGTCGGTGAGAGCGACCTCTTGTGGCGTTGTGACGATGATGGCGCCGTCGATGCCGGCAGACTTGAGCAGCTGTGTGATCGAGAGGTGCTCGTCCGAGGTGCCCGGGGGCGTGTCCACAATGAGGAAGTCGAGCTTGCCCCAGTCGACGTCCTTGAGGAACTGCTTGATCAGGCCGTTCTTCTTGGGCCCGCGCCAAATCACTGCCTCGTCCGGGTCGGGCAGCATGAAGCCGACCGACATTACGGCAATGTTGTCCTCGGCGTACACGGGCGACCACCCGCTGCCGCTGTTGTGGATCTGCTCGTTCTCCACGCCCATGATCTTGGGGATGGACGGCCCGCAAATGTCAATGTCCAACACGCCCACCTCCTTGGTGCCGTCGTGGCCCAGCGCAAACGCGAGCTGCGACGAGAACGTGCTCTTGCCCACACCGCCCTTGCCCGACAGCACGAGGATCTTGTGCCGCACGTCCTGTAGCCGCTCCTGGATCACGGCAATGTCTGGGTCGGGGCCCTTGGGCGCGGTCGCGCACACGCTCTGGTTGGGACATCCGTCGCAGGACGACGCCTTGCCTGCCTCCTCGCTGCTCGGGCCCACGCAGTCTGTTCAAACAGGGTGGGGGTGTTTAAAGGGCGGCGTGCATGAAGGGGGACGTTACGTGCGTTGGCGTCAGCTGGCACCTCGTCTTGAGCCATGCGCTTACCTGTGTCCTACGGTCACGTCAACGAGAGGGATTAGTAATCGCAACAAAAAAAAGAAGAAGAAGAAGAAGAAGAAAAGAATCCCGGTTTGCTGACTGGGCGTCAAAAGGGAAGCACGGACGCACAGGCGCACAACACTCCTTCCAGACCAACCGCCACCGACGACCGCTCCCCCGCCTTTGCTCAGCGGCTCACAACAGTGACCCCATTTTACAAAGTGCCAGCCACAGACTAATGGTCTTGAAGATGCCGCCAAAGCTCGTGTACCGAGTGGGCGAGCACATCGGGGCGCACGGGTCACGGACGCAGCCCGTGCGCACGGCTTCGAGCCCCAAGAAGCCTGGGGGCTCGCCTGTGCGGCCGCTGGATCCCGCCGCGTCGTCCAGCTCAAGCAGTACCGGAACGCGCGCGCTCTTCCAGGGCCCTGTTGCTGCAGACCTGGCCGCGATGCAGCCCCCAGAGCCGGAGCCAGCGTGGGAGTCGGACGCGGACGAAGAAGACGAAGCGGCGGCTGAGGAGGGCGAGGAGGAGGAGGAAGCGGATGCGGCCGAGCATCGTAGCAGGATAACAAAGCGTGGGTCGATGTTGACCTCCTCCTCTCGCCGGTCGCTCGCCACGCTGGAATCCGGGTCGGCCAAACAAAACGGCAAACGCATCCGCGAAGAGCTGGCAGGTGCTGCTGCTGTTTGGTGCTATATCGTGTCTCATACGAACAGGAAAAAACAGACGAGCCACCATCGAAACGGCCCTTGCGCGAGAAGGTCCAGGCGCCCACCTTTACCGACGGTCTGGTCGTTGGATACGACGCCCTCTCTGTAAGCCGCCGTCATTGCGTTGGTCTAATTTTCGCAATAGAATCTCGAAGAGGCCTTTGCAGAGATGAAGAAGGCTAAGTCGGGCAGGATCGTCAAAATGGAGGACGCAGTCGTCGAGCCTCCACCGAGGACCTTGCCACTTGTTCCAACAGCGACGACGACGACAACAACAGCGACAACGGCTGTTCTCGCAAACAACAACAACAAACGGATAGCGCGAACGCAAAACATGTCGTCGCCGCGCCCCCCGTCAACACCGTTTCTGCCATTGTCAAACACCGATCTACAGCCTTGTTCGTTATGCGGAGGGGTTGCGCATCTTTACGGAAACTCGCTGGTGGTGTGCCGAAAGTGCAAGACCTGCTTCCACCAGCTCTGCCACTACCCAAAGATCCTCGAGGAGGCACTCTCCTACGAACCTGTGCGATGGGTGTGCGCGTCCTGCACCGAAAAGACAAAGTCGGCTGTTCCTGAACTATTATTAAAGTCGCAAGTCTTCGTGAGGCGGCACAACGAAGTGGCCTCCATTGCTGCCAAACTTGCCATCGCTTCTGGTACGAATGACACGTACGAATTCAATGGTAGAAAAATAATCACGCGCATTAGGACTCGGTCAGCGACGTCCAAAGACGCTGCCTGTGTCCAGGTTTACGCTAAGCTCAGGCGCACCAACGGAGGCTGTCTCTGACGACTCGCCCAATGTACTCACACCTCTGTCGTCGTCCGGCTCGTCGTCAGAAGAGAAGACCGTGGTGAAGCCCCTGCTGTCCAACCTCAACCAAAACATCAAGGTGTCGGTCGAGAACGGCATGTTTGTGTTTCACGATGCAGCCAACCACGATTTGCTCGCTTCCATTTTGTAATTATTATGTACAAATCTTTTTACTCGAACGCAAAAATATCCTTGGCATCGCGGTTCAGCCCGAGACGCACCCTGTCCTTTTCATGTTCACTCATATGTTTCATCTTTGAGTCGTCGTCGTCGTCCTCCTTGGCTGGTACAGCAGCATTGGTGGAGCTGGTCTGAGGAATGGGGCTTGCGTTGTTGTAGATGGCAGCCATGGCCTCCTGGGCCTTCTCGTGCTCGAACACCTCCTCCTCGGTCATGTACTCGTGCGGTGCGACAAAGCTGGCCGGCATCGGCCCAAAGAATAGGCTCCGCAGGTTTCTGAGGGGCCCCAGCGAGTACGGGTTTTTCGTCGCAAAGCCGTTGTCTATCACGCTCACGCGGACAAACTCGTTTGTGGTCGTCCCGGTGATTGAACATGCGATGTGGAAACAGCACAGAGTCCCGATAGGCAGGAGGATAAAGCCGCAAAAAAGCGTGGCCAGCACACTGGCATTTTAAATAATAAAAAATCATTCAGTTTTCGCTTGATAGAAAGGGTACCTGACAGGACTCGTGGCAAATGCCTCGCGCACCATCTCTGCAGAGCCGAGTCCCTCGTTCTCTATCGCAATCAGGTACAGGTTGTAGATCGAGCAGCCACACCCCGACATCAAGAGCAAAGTCATCGACACGAGGAACATGACAAAGAATCGGTAGTTGCGTCTGCCGATGCAGTTGCCGACCCACGGGCAATCTAAACGGTGAGTCTTTCGTTACTCGTGCCTCAATAAAGAGGGGTGGCGTTACGGTGGTCAAAACGGTCGATGCAGTTGTCGCAATCGCTGCAGTGGTGTGTTCGTGGAGGCCTGAATCGCTTGCACGTGTAGCAAAATTTTTGGTTGACGGTGCACCCATTGACATCGACCGGGCGGTAGACGGATCGTCCAAACACCCTGTATTGCGCAGTCTTCGATTGGTACAACCCCCAAAACACAAACGCACAAAGCAAAAACAGAAAAAATACATACTTGTTCTGCTTGAGCATGTCGAGCGACACTGCGTCCGCCACAATCTCCTCTGGCAGGAAGGCCCCCCTCGGCAGGATGCCTGGATCGCGCAGCGACGTCGCCGATAGTGACGCCACCGCCGCGAGAACAAGCAGCGGCAGGAACAACGCAAACAGCCATCCGTGCGGCGCACGCTCGACGAGACTGGGCAGGACAAAGGCGACGAAGAGGGCGGGTCCTAGCGCCAGCGACCCGTACGATACAACAAGCGTGCGACGTTCCTGGCCCTGCACACATCGGCCATCGAGCGGGTACACGTTCTTGCCCTGGAGGATCTCGTGCCGTCGTTTGCGTTCGCTTGTGGGCACCATTGCGTAGGACATCAGCGCACACTGGAATAAAAATGAAAATAAAATAAAATAAGATTTTGCTACGTCGTGCACCCATCAGTTCAGGACCGAACCGGTTGCGTCCCATCGTGATGTAGACTGGCTCCGATATTGTGCCATGTGGACCAAGGCGCTTTTTTATTTTTTGTCGCAAAGATATCTGTTTTTCGTTCATCGCGGGCAATCCCATTTCTTTTATTTCACAGCTGGCGGGGCGATACAAATTGAAACTGTGAAGGAGTCTCGTGCGTTAACTGAGCTAGTTTTACTATTGATACGAAAAAAGAATCGCGTTAGATAATCACACACACACAACGAGCGGGAAAAACGGACCTTTTTGCCAGCGGAGACCTTGGCCTTCTTGACACCGCGGACCTTCTTGGTGCGGTTCTTGCGCTCCTTACGCTGCTTGCGTGTTGAGACCTCCTTGGTGTAAAGGCCGTGTCGGGCAAGGCTGTACTTGGCCTCGAACTTCTTGGCAGAGTCGAGCGAGTCGTAGATCAGGCCAAAGCCGGTGGAGCGGCCGCCACCAAAGGCAGTCTTGAAGCCGTGGACGAAAACGTTGGCCTTGTCCGACTTGTAGAGCTTGCCGAGGATCTCACGGACCTCATCCTTGGAGACGTTGGCGCGTCCGGGGTGGATGACATCAACGACCTGCACAACAGAAACGTTTGTTTTTTTTTGGTCAGCATGCGGTCACTGTGCCCGTGCCGTGCGGTCCCCTCCCAAAGCAAAACGCTCTTTCTGGCTTATTTGGGGACGCCCGTGGTTGCGCCATACAAATTACAGCACCACCCCCCAAAATGTCGTGCCACGACCCACACCCCCAAAAGGCCCAATTGATAACGTACCATCTGCTTGCGCTGAAGCAGGGGGTTGGACATGAACTTGCGCGTGCGCAGAGTGGCAGTAGCAGTCTCCGACTACGCGAAAGGGTTAAAATTAGTGCACCGTTCCGAGCAAAGCCTCAATCCTCTCAATCCATCCAATCCAATCCATCCCGTCCCTTCTCGCCGTTCATTCTGATGCGCACTGGTCGTCCCTCTCACCCCTCCCCCTCGCTGGCCCCGTCCCGTCCCGTCCCTGCTGCCCGCAATGTTCTCGGATGGCCTCGTACCATTGTGCCTGTTTGAAAAGAGACCGATTTTTGTTTGCTGCCCAGACAGTCATGGTCGCCGTACTGTTTTTTTGACATGTCTGGCAAAAAAAGGACTACAGGTTTTCTAAAGCTCGTCGCGCGGACCAGATCGCTGGCGCGCGCAGGGGGCCCAGAGAAGGTAGGTGATGCCCGAGTCAATAATGTCTGGGCCAGGCTCCGCAAACGTGCCGCCCTCCCTCTCCTTGTTTGGGTTGAAACGGAGAACGCGGCCGCGCCCAGGGTTGCCGACGTAGCCCCAACCATCGGGTCCAAAGGCGACGTCACTTGTACGCTCGAGGTGGCGCAGGATGACCGAGTCCATGTACACGCCAAACTAGTCGTATTGTACTTTATGAGTAAAACAAAACAAAGTAATTTACAAAGCACTATTACCGGGCTAAAGACGAAGACGTCGTTCTTGCGCTTGCTCCCAGCATACAAGTTTCCATTAGGGCCAAAGGCAAGTCCGGTCCAGCCGGCCTCGCTCCAATCACCATTGCTGTTTGTTTGTTTTTTCCTTTTAATAAAAACGAAACAATGTACATCTAAATACCTGTATGCAGGCAGTTTGGCAAACTCCTTCACCTTCTCGGGGGAGCCATCAACAGAAACGCGGAAGATCTTTAATAGTTTGTCAGCCAGGTTTCTCACGCCCGCCTTACCTTGTCGTGCTCGTAGAGGTTGCAAAAGTTCTTCCCGTTGACGCGCTCAGAGGTGCAGTGGCTCGCAAAGTACACCTCGCCGTTTTTGACCGTGACGCCGTACACTGCGGGGTATCCCTTTGCAAGCACCTTTACAAACTCCTGTGTCTTGATGTTGTACTTGAGGACGGCGGCCTGGGTGGCCACTCCGCAGCCGACGTACAGAAAGTCGCCATCGATCGCGAGCCCCTCAGGGTAGCACGACTCGAGCTCTGGCCCGGTCTTAAAGTTCTCGAGGGCCTTGAGGTAGTCCTTGGTGTCGTACCTGCCAATGGCCGGCTTTTTCGCCTTGCCGTCGCCGTACGAGGCCACATACAGGATGTTGTCCTTGAATGCTAGGCCCGTGGGCACGTTGTTTGGGTAGATCTGCACACAGGTCGCAGGCACAGTCAGCGCTGATTTAGGCTCCCCCCCCTAAAAATAACCGACTGACCTTGCCACTGGGAACACTCGGGGGGACCGCGCCCGGCTTGGCCTTGTAGATCATGACCTCATTCTGGTTCTGGTGTGAAAAGTAGAGGCATTGTTGCGGCTGGGCTTGTGCGCCAGCGGCCGCGGCGGCGCACACAAACAACACGGACAACACGGACACCATTTTGCAAGTGTTGTCCCCAAGGTCATCGGCGAAAGCTGCGAAGGACGAGAGAAATGGTCTTTTACTTTACATCCGCCGTGGTCCAGCCGCCCATCCTGATCTACATGGGCCGCGACAAGTACGAGAGTACGTAAAGTGACTTGCTTTTTTTCTTTTTTCTCTTCTTAATCTTGCAAAAAAAAAAAAAGACGAGGACCTGATCAAATACGGATGGCCCGAGGATGTGTGGTTCCACGTCGACAAGCTGTCGTCTGCGCACGTGTACATGCGGTTACCCAAGGTACGAAGCGACTGTGGAGTCATGATCAGCTAAATGCTTCGCATGCGGACAGGGAATGGCGTGGGATGCCATCCCGCAGCTCGTGCTCGAGGATTGTGCGCAGCTCGTGAAGGAAAACAGCATCGAGGGTACACCAGGAGGATGTGTGCAGCACTAACACGTGCGTACGACTACTTAGGCTCTAAGAAGCCGAGCGTCTCG
>Ga0302233_10000919_pt1 | contig 21931 bp, 19 predicted proteins | sample II_Palsa_N3_1_FD_193516 | JGI IMG/M metagenome (GOLD analysis project Ga0302233, IMG submission 193516) | Peat permafrost microbial communities from Stordalen Mire near Abisko, Sweden - II_Palsa_N3_1 | ecosystem: Environmental > Terrestrial > Soil > Palsa > Peat permafrost | place: Sweden... | reverse complement strand
GTTTGCTGTTTTCGGCGCTCTTGCTTGTCATGCTGCTTGCCGCACTCGACCAGACCATCGTGTCCGCTGCATTGCCGACGATCGTCGGCGAGATGGGTGGCCTGGAAAGCCTGTCATGGGTCGTCACGGCCTATCTGTTGACGTCGACGATCGTCGTGCCGCTCTACGGCAAGTTCGGCGACCTGTTTGGCCGAAAGATCGTGTTGCAGACAGCGATCGTAGTCTTCTTGCTAGGCTCGATCCTGTGCGGGCTCGCGCAAAACATGACGCAACTTATCCTCATGCGTGCGTTACAGGGGCTGGGAGGTGGCGGCTTGCTGGTGGTGACCATGGCGGTGATCGGCGATGTCATACCGCCCGCCGATCGTGGCCGCTATCAGGGCATGTTCGGCGGTGTTTATGGACTTGCAACGGTTATCGGGCCGCTCATCGGCGGATTCCTGGTAGAACACTTTTCCTGGCGCTGGATCTTTTACATCAATGTGCCGCTGGGCATCTTCGCGCTGTTGGTGATCGGATCCGTCTTCAAGCCACATACTGCACACGTAAAACACAGGATCGACTACCCAGGGGCTGCGTATCTCGCGGTGGCACTGACCTGCATCATCCTTTTCACAAGTCAGGGTGGCACCATCTTGCCGTGGTCGTCGTCGCAGCTGTGGTACACGCTCGCGTTTGGACTCATATCGATCGCAGGCTTCATCTACGAAGAAAGCATCGCGGCAGAACCCATCATCCCGCTCGAACTATTTCGGGAGCGTACATTCGTGCTGAGCAGCCTGATCGGGTTCGTTGTCGGCATGTCGCTATTTGGATCGGTGACGTTCCTTCCCCTGTATCTCCAGGTCGTCAAGGAATCGACACCTACACAAGCCGGTATGCAGCTGCTGCCGTTGATGGGAGGAATGGTTGTCAGCTCGATCATCAGCGGTCGAATCATCAGCAAGATCGGAAAATATCGCTTCTTTCCGATTGCGGGAACGTTGTTGGCATTTATCGCAATGGCGCTTCTCGGCACGCTCAAAAATTCGACGTCTGTCCAGATCCTGTACGTCTACATATGCCTGCTCGGCTTTGGGCTTGGCATGGTGATGCAAGTGCTTGTTCTCGCCGTGCAGAACAGTGTGCACTTCAAGTACATGGGCGTCGCGACTTCTGGTGCGACTTTGTTCCGTTCGGTCGGGGGTTCTATCGGCGTTGCCACTTTCGGTGCGATATTCACGAACGTATTGCATGCAAGGCTCGAGACGCTCATGCCGCAGGGCACCGAATTACCCCATACGCTGGGGCCAAAGACAGTTCATCAATTACCTGCTGTTCTACGCGATGACTACCTGCAGGCATTCGGCGGAGCTTTGCATACGGTCTATCTGATTGCCGCATGCGTCGTGTTGCTGGCCTTTGGGTTGACGTGGTTTCTCGAAGATGTGCCGCTGAGGAAGAAGTAGCTGCTCAGCGCTTCAGCAAGAACGACTCTGCGAAGACGTCGTTATGACAGGGCTCGCACGTTGGCGTAGAAGTATTCCGTTCTCGCGCGACTGTATGGGCGTTCCGGGAGAATATGGTTGTAGCTGTATTTGCTTGATTGCCGTGCTGTTCGCCCTGCATTAGGTCGATGAAAACCATTTCATTGCACGGGGTCGGAAACAGTCATAAATCGGATCTTGGTCCATATGACCAATCACTATTTTCCTCAACTGCGTGCGCAGCTACTGCATTGTCGCGGCGGTGCCTGCGTTCGCTGGTACAGCCGGTGTGAATGGCACGGCCGGCCCAGGCGTGAAGCCCTTGCGCCAAAGCGCGAGCTGATCCGCGATGCCGCTGCCGATATTGATCTGTGGTTCGGACGGCGTCAGTTTGTCGCGTTGTTCCCACTGGCTGATTTCGCCACTGGCCTGCTGGAAGGCGGCGATGAAATCCGGGGTTTGGTTCAGCGCATCGACTAGCCAGGCCTTGCCAAAATAAGTGGCGTCGGAATCACTACCACAGCCGAAGGAGCTGCGGTCGGTGCGGGCAGCGGTGATGATCAGTGTGCCCGGGTTGTGTAATGGTGGAACGAATCCGCCGGAGTAGCACGCGCTGATCACCAGCACTTTCCATTTGAATGGGTGCTTGGCCAGGATGCCGGCGAGATCTGGTGCGCCGATCTGATCCAGCGGTAGCGGATCCATGTCGACCAGCAAGTTGTGGTCCTCATCGCCGTGGCTGGTGACGTAGAGCATCAGGATGTCCTGATCGGGCTTCATCGCCTTGGCCACACCATCGAGAACTGATTCGAGGTTGCTCCAGCTGGCCAGTGGATGCGCGGACAGCGTATCGGGGTTGTTTTCCAGCACCAGCGAGTGTGCGGTAGCTCCGAAGCGCTGCGAGAACAGTTGCGATGCGTATTCGGCTTCATTGCGGAAAACGTCTTCGCCGCCGTCGCCAGCGAAAGTCACCAGATAGAGATTCGGTTTGCCGGCGATACGCGGGGTGAGCTTTGCCAGCGCGTCAGCCACCATCTTTGGCTGTGCGTAGATCACCTGCTCGGGTGACGGGCCGGAACTCGGCCAGTCAGCGTCGTTGTTGTCGTCAGCATCGGCATCTGCTGATGACGATGTTGCCGGTTCGTTGCCCCTGGAATCAGCCGCTGCGCTGCCGGATGATTGGGAATCAGCGGCAACGAACGGCAGCGTTGAATGATGCGGCAACCACAACATCACAAGGACGCCTGCAGCGAAAGCCAGCAAGGTGATCAGGGCAGTTCGCATGGCGGGACTCGCGCGGCAGGTTCAGGGCTGGATGGCATCGAAATTACGATAGGCGGTATGGCGCGGCGTATCCGGCCATTCCAGTGGCTCACGTATCAGCCAGGCAGTATGGAAGCCTGCGGTTTTTGCAGCGTCGAGTTCTTCCTCAATATCGGACAGAAACAAAATCTGTTCGGGACTTGCATCGATAGTCTCAGCGATGCGTCGGTAGGAATCGACCTCGCGTTTGGCACCTGTTTGCGTATCGAAGTAGCCGGAAAACAGTGGTGTGAGATCGCCCGCTTCGCTGTAACCGAAGAGTAGCTGTTGCGCCGGCACGGAACCGGAGGAGTACACATACAAGAGTACTCCGCTGGCATGCCACTGGCGCAGGCGCGCAGCGACTTCGGGGTACATATGCGAACGGTAGTCACCGGATTCGTAGCCGTCTTTCCAGATCATGCCCTGCAGCGCTTTCAGCGCGGTGGATTTGCGATCCTCGTCGATCCACTGCAGCAGCAGCTCGATGATTTCCTGTCGGCTGGCTTCGACGAGTCCAGCTTCCTTTGCGGCTTCATGCAGCCAATGCAGTACGTCCGGCTTGTCGCCGTGGGTTTCGACAAAGGCCGGCAGGCGCTGGCGTGCATAGGGAAACAGCACGTCGCGGACAAAGCTGATCGAGCTGGTGGTGCCCTCGATATCGGTGACGATGGCGCGGATGTCGGTCATGGCTGGACGCTGATTGAATAAGACGGCCAGCACAAACGACTGGGCGGTTTTGCAAGGCCAACTAGGCTACGTATGCCAATATGAGGGCACCCGCGTGCTGTGAGGTTCAGGCGTGCGCCGGCGAATAAGGCTGCATGCGCGGGAAACGCTTTGCGATGTCGTCGCCGGTGAAATTCGCGACCCAGCCTTCCTTGTTGGTGAAGAAGCGGATAGCGACGAAGTAGGGTGATTCACTCATGTCGAACCAGTGGCGCGTGCCGTCAGGCACGCCGATCAGGTCGCCCGTTTCGCACAGCACGTCGTAGATCTTGTCATTAATATGCAGGGTGAACTGGCCAGCACCAGCGACGAAGAAGCGCACCTCATCCTCGCTGTGCGTGTGCTCGTTGAGGAACTTCTGTCGCAGCACGGCGCGATCGGGATGATCCGGTGTCAGGCTGATCACATCCACGGCCTGATAACCCGTTTCGCCCATCAGGCGATCGATATCGGTTTTATAGGCCGCAATGACTTCATCCTGGCTGGCACCGGGTGCGATCGGCTGGCTGGCTTCCCATTGTTCAAAACGGATACCGACCTTGTCCAACTCGCGGGCGATCGCCGTGTGCTCGCGATGCAGCGACAGTTCGGCGTCTGGGTGAACTTCGTCATAGATACGTAGCTGGCTCATGATGCTCTCAACCTTTTCAAATCCAGTTCACAGCCCAGCAGGAATTCGAGTGCTTCCAGATGGCGGTGCGTTTCTTTCATGTCGCGGCCCCAAGTATAAATCCCATGGCCATCGATCAGATAAGCGTGCAGCAGCTTGCCGGCATCCAGCCAGGCATCGACCCGATCAACCAGCTCGGGCATATGCTGGGTATTGGGGAAGACCGGGATCTCCAGCAGGCTCTCGTGCGTGTTGTAGCCGGTGATCGCCTTTTGCAGTTCCCAGCCCTGCAGGCGAATCACACCGTCGCCGGCGTACAGGCGCGAGGCCACACTCTGCGTGCGTGAGTGGGTGTGCAAAACAGCGTGCATTTCTGGCCAGCGTCGATAGATCTGCGTGTGCAACGCCGTTTCTGCGCTGGGTTTCGCATCCGTGCCAACGGCTTTGCCCTGCATGTCGATCAACATGATGTCATCGCGACCCAGCTTGCCCTTGTCGCGGCCGGAGATGGTGATAGCTGCGTGGTCAGCATCAATACGTGCCGAGAAATTACTGCTGGTTGCCGGTGTCCAGCCAGACGCTGCCAGTTCACGCGCGGTGTCGGCGATCGCGTCCGCCGTCGTCTCGAACAGGCTGGTCGGTATGGTGGAGGGTAGCTGCTGGCTCATATGGTTTGGACGTCCAAATGGAGACTTACTATACCACGCGAGAAAGTGCCGCCAGACTTGAATGAGAGCCATTCTCGCCACTCACGAACGATTGATGAAACAGGCGTACCATCGCCGCAAATCCAGCGCAAAGTGCGTGGGATAAATGACGGAGGCTTGCCCATGTCGCATGAGAAGAACACGGAATCACGGCGTCGATTTCTGAAGGTGGCTGCCGGTACAGCGGCAGCTGTTGCGATCATGGGCGGTCTGCCGCGATTTGCGCGCGCTGCCGACCTGCCGGCGGTGACCCCGGATGATCCAACGGCCAAGGCGCTGGGTTACGTGGAAGACGGCAGCAAGTCGGCCGATCCCAAGCATAAGGCTGGCGATACCTGCACCAACTGCCAGTTTTACTCTGGTGGCCCTGCCGGTCGTGGACCATGCCAGCTGTTCCCGGGCAAATCGGTCAACGCGAAAGGCTGGTGTGTGTCACATAACCCGAAGCCAGCCTGAGTCTGACTCGAATAACTTCAGTTTCGAACAAATGAGAAGGCCGGCATCAAGCCGGCCTTTTTGCTTTACGGGCTGCAATCGTCCAGTTAGTGCATGACGGCAAGCCGGTTCGGCGGAATGAGTCGTTGTCGCTGCAAGAAAAGTGCTGCCCGACGCACCAAGCTAAGGAGCTGACCCACTTGGTGCGCCGAGCGGCGATCCGGAGGCCCACTGCCAAGTGATCAACCCGCGGACTGGCGATGATACTCCCGAGCGGCGCGAATGGGCGGCTGTCCGCCAAATTTCTCTTGAAAAATTCTCGTTAAATACAGTAAAAACAATAAGTTATGATGAAATTCTCAGCGGACACTGAGATTTCTGGTGGCCTTCCTGGCTAAACGCAAAAGTTGCCTTAAACCTGTTTATTCACGACTTTATCGAGCTTTCAAAGACATTCCAGGAAGTTCACGATTCGGCGGCCAAGTTTTGCTCGCGGCGTAGATGACTATGCCGACGTCCATAGCCGAAGTAGATCGCCATGCCGACGACTGTCCAGATGCCCAACAGCAGCCACTGGTACCAGTTTTCCCAGTACAGCAGCGCCAGGCAGCTCAGCACGCCCAGTACGCAGGTAACCGGTGCCCACGGCACGCGGAATGTGCGCGGCAGATCAGGCCGCGTCTTGCGCAAAATCAGCACGCCAGCGCAGACGGCCACGAAGGCAATCAGGGTTCCCATCGACACGAGATCGCCAAGTACATCGAGGGGAAATACCGCAGCGAGCGCGGCGATGCCGACGCCGGTGATGACCGTGTTGATATGTGGCGTGTGATAACGCGGATGGATCTTGGCGAACACGGGTGGCAGTAGGCCGTCCCGAGCCATGATCATGAAAATGCGCGGTTGCGCGATGATCATCACCAGGACTACGGATGACAATCCAATCAATGCGCCGATCTCCACGGCCCAGCGCAGCATGAACAACTGCGGGTGCGCACGCACCGCGGTGACCACGGGCTCGGCGGTATCGAGCTGGTCGAAGCGCAGCAGGCCGGTAATCACGGCGGCAATGCCGATATAGAGGATCGTGCAGATCGCCAGCGAAGCGAGTGTGGCTATCGGCAGATCGCGCTGCGGGTTCTTTGCCTCCTGCGCCGCCGTCGATGTCGCCTCGAAACCGATGTAGGCAAAAAACACCAGTGTGGCCGCGCGCATGATGCCGGCCCAGCCGTACTTTTCCGGTCCCTGACTGGCAGGAATGAATGGGTGCCACAAGGCGGGATTCACGTAATGCCAACCAGCAGCGATCACCAGCACGATCAACGCCACCTTGAAGATCACCATCACAAGATTCGCGCCGCTGGACTCACGGATGCCGACGTAGCACAGCCATGTCAGTGCCATCACGATGCCAACGGCAGGCAGGTTGAAAAGCGCGCCCGTGGTGACGAGATGCCCGTCGGTATAAGCGAGCGGGGCGTTCGTCAGTACGGTCGGAAGATGGATGCCGACGTGATCCAGCAGGCTGACGAAATAACCCGTCCAGCTCACCGCGACCGCCGATGCGGAAACACCGTACTCAAGCACCATGTTCCAGCCGATAAACCACGCGACCAGTTCGCCCAGCGTGGCGTACGCGTAGGAGTACGAACTTCCCGACATCGGGATCAGCGTGGCGAATTCTGCGTAGCAAAGCGCCGTGAAGCTGCAGCAGATGGCGGCGATAACGAAAGCTAGAATAATTGCAGGGCCTGCATGTTCGGCCGCAGCCTGTCCGGTGATCACGAAGATACCGCCGCCAATCACGGCGCCAATGCCCAGCGCCGTAAGACCCCACGGCCCCAGCGTTCGTTTCAGGGCAGGGCCATGGCTGTCATCGGCTTGGGAGAAATCAGTCTTGCGTGCGAGTAACTGTTTGAGCATCGAACGGCCTTGCAACGATAGGATGAAGCGGAGCGAGTTGGATCTTCAAAAACAAAGGGCCGGCAACATGGCCGGCCTTTTTGTACGAGCTTCAGCCCCGGCTGGCCGGATTGCGCATTTTGCTATGCCAGTGGCCATAGCCGAAATAGATCGCCATGCCGATGGTCGTCCAGCCGACGATTAGCGGCCAATTGACCTGGAACGACTGCCAGAACAGGTAGAGGCAGATCAGTGAGCCAAGGCCACTGACCAGCCATACGCCAACCATGCCACCCGGCACGCGGAACGCACGCGGCAGTTCCGGGCGGGTATAGCGCAAGGTCAACACGCCGATGCAGACCGTGGTGAAAGCCAGCAGCGTCCCCATCGATACCAGTTCGCCAAGAATGCTGACCGGAAAGAGACCGGCGGTGACCGCGGCAACCACGCCCGAAACAACTGTGGCCACCGACGGCGAGCGGCGGGTTGGATGCACCCGACCCATCGCCAGCGGCAGCAGGCCGTCTTTCGACATGCTGAAAAAGATTCGCGAGGTGCCAAGCAGCATCACCAGAATCACCGAGGAAAGGCCGGCCAGTGCACCGAACGAAACGATGGCCTTCAACCACAGCAGTTGCGGGTAAAAGCTCAGCGCCGTGGCGACCGGCTCGGGTGTGCCCAGCGAGCGATACGGAGCGATACCCGTAAGCGTCAACGCCATGGCGATATACAGCACGGTGCAGATCGCCAGCGAGCCAAGGATGCCGATCGGCATATCACGCTGCGGATTCTTCGCCTCACCAGCGGCGGTAGACACGGCATCGAAGCCGACATAGGAGAAGAACACCAGCACGGCTGCGCGGAAAATGCCGCTGGTGCCGAATTGCCCCGGACCTTCTGCCGGCGGAATAAACGGGTGCCAGTTGGCTGGATTGATGAAGCGGAAAGCAAAGATCAGGAACAGGAAAATGACGATAAGCTTGATCGAGACGATGATCCCGTTGACGAACGACGACTGTCGTATGCCGATGTAGCAAAGGCAGGTCAGCCCGGCAACGATAGCCACGGCCGGCAGGTTGATCAGGGTTCCGGTGGCAACGATGTTATGCCCGGCGAATTTGAATGGCGCCGAGGCAAGGGCATCAGGCAGTGCGAGCGACATGCCGGTCCAGTGGCCAATGATGGAAAGGCATTCGTTGAAGTAGCCCGACCAGCCCGCAGCGACGGTAGCCACCGCAAACATGTATTCAAGTACCAGATTCCAGCCGATGAACCAGGCGACGATCTCGCCCAGCGTTGCGTAGGAATAGGCATAAGCGCTGCCGGAGACCGGGATCATCGCAGCAAACTCGGCATAACACAGGCCGGCAAAAGCGCAGGCGATACCGGCGACGATAAAGCTGATCATTACCGCGGGACCAGCGTGTTCCGCTGCCGCCTGACCGGTGATCACGAAGATACCTGCGCCGATTACTGCACCGATGCCGAGGGTAACCAGGTGTCGTGCGGACAAAACACGCTTCAGCGTGGGCTCGCCATCCAGGCCGTCGTGGGGCAGAACTCCCGCATCGACATGCGGCGAGGCACTGATCGGGTGCTTCGCGAAAAGTTGTTTCAGCATGCATTTGTCCCCTGAGAGATTGGCGGCTTTTCTTTGGCGATCGTACGCACGCAGTGCATGCTTCGCCGTTTATTTGCGTCAATCTGGAACCATAGCCGAGCCACCGTAGGGGTACAAGCTGCGCTGCGGCTATGATTGGGATTATTCCCTGTTCGTTGTTGCCATGCACGCCAGCTCGCCCAACGCTTCGACCGCCTTCAGGAATTATGCGGAAAGCTATCCCGCGCACGTTTTGCTGGCGGAGGCTTTTATTCAGTTTGCGCGGCTGGGTCTAGCGGCTTTCGAGCGCAGCCATCCGTCTGGCCATTTCACCGGCTCGGCATGGCTGGTTAGTGCCGACGGCGAGCGGGTGCTGCTAACGCATCATCGCAAGTTGGGTCGATGGCTGCAGCTGGGCGGGCATGCGGATGGTGATGTGGATCTGGCGCGTGTGGCGCTGCGTGAGGCCGGGGAAGAGTCGGGGTTGAGCGATCTGGTGGTCGAGCACCCCATTTTTGACCTTGATCGCCACCGTATTCCCGCACGCGGCGAGGAGCCAGAGCACTGGCATTACGACGTGCGTCATGTGGTGCGTGCGATCGGCAGCGAAGTGTTTGCGGCCAGTGAGGAGTCGCTGGCACTGGCCTGGAAATCGATTCGGGATATCGCAGTTGACGTCTCAGCTGATGCATCGCTCCAGCGAATGGCGCGCAAATGGCTGGAGCGAAATCAGCCAGATTCATCCCGGCATTCCTGGTCCTAGCCGTATTTGGCTGGTGCCGGATTCAGATGCCCGCACTGGCCGCATGTGCGCGCCTCTCGTGAACCGTAGAAGCGATCGAACACTGGCGGGAAATCCTGTTCGATATCGTCGAGCACAAAAAACTCTTCATAGAGTTTGTGGTTGCAGCGTTCGCAGAACCACAACAGCCCATCTTTTTCATGCGACAGGCGCTTGCGCTCGATCACCAGTCCGATGGATGCCGGCATACGCTGCGGTGAGTGCGCCGTGCGTGGTGGCAGATAGAAAAGCTCACCGGCACGAATAGGAATGTCGCGGGCGTGGCCGTCGTCCTGCACCTTCAGCACCATCTCGCCTTCGAGCTGGTAGAAGAACTCCGGACCTTCGTCGTAGTGATAGTCGGTGCGTGCGTTGGGACCACCGACGATCATGATGATGAAGTCGCCATCGACAATGCACTTGTTGCCCACCGGTGGCTTGAGCAGATGGCGGTTATCGTCGATCCAGCGCTGCAGATCGATGGGTGGCATCAGGGCCATGCAGTCTTACTCACAAAGAATGAGTCGACACCTTAGCCCTGCCGGCGTCGTAAAAAAAGCCGCCCCGACGAGGGAATCGGGGCGCTGGTTTTCAGTCACACGCTGAAACAGGATATGCAGCTCAATTACGGCATCAGAACCTTGTCGATAACGAAGATCACGCCGTTGGACTGAATGACGTTGGGGATCGTGATGTTGGCCACATTGCCCTTGTCGTCGGTCACGGTCCACTTGCCGTCAATCTTGGCAACGGTGATCGAATCCCCTTCGACGGTCTTCAACACGGCGTTGCCGTTACCGGCCTTTGCGGCTTTCTCCAGATCCTTCGAGGTCATCTTGCCGGCGACTACGTGGTAGGTCAGGATCTTGGTCAGGTCGGCCTTGTTTTCCGGCTTCAGCAGCGTATCGACAGTGCCGGCGGGGAGCGCAGCAAACGCTTCATTGGTTGGTGCGAAGACAGTGAAGGGACCGGTGCCCGACAGTGTGTCGACGAGGCCGGCAGCTTTTACCGCGGCAACCAGGGTGGTGTGATCATTCGAGTTCACCGCATTCTGGATGATGTTCTTCGACGGATACATGGCGGCGCCGCCGACCATCACGGTTTTGCCGCTGCTCATCGAGCTCATCGAGTCGGCCATTGCCATCGGCGCTACGGCTATGGCGGCAAACACCAGTGAGAGACCAAGGGCGATGCTGCGCATGCGCTGATTCTTGTTCATGGGGATCTCCAAAGATTTCCGCTTCGCGGATTGGAAGCGTGTGGAGATACGGCGCGAATTGCAGATCGGATGCAGTAAGTATTCGTGAAGACTTGGTCATCACGACAACGTCACAGCAAGTGCCCGAATGCCGGGTCGCGTGCTGTGACGTTGTCAATGCATGTCGTTCGGCGACGCCGTGCACACGCGTTTGCCGGAATGTGCGGGTCTTTAGTTACAAAGCGCTGCAGCGGTTGTCGTGAAACAGCTAGTTCAAACTTCCAGCGTCGCCAGATCGCCTTTTTCTTCCAGCCAGGCCTTGCGATCGCCGGCACGTTTTTTCGCCAGCAGCATGTCCATCAGTTTCGAGGTGCCGTCGTCATCGCCGATGGTCAGCTGCACCAGCCGGCGCGTATCGGGATGGATGGTCGATTCGCGCAGCTGTGGCGGGTTCATCTCGCCCAGACCCTTGAAGCGGGTCGTGCTGACAGCGCCCTTCATTTTCTCGCGTTCGATCCGCTGCAGCATGGCTTCCTTCTCACTCTCGTCGAGGCAGTAGAAAACCTGCTTGCCGACATCGACGCGGAACAGCGGCGGCATGGCCACAAACACGTGGCCTTCGCTGACCAGGGTGGGGAAATGTTTCAGGAACAGTGCGGTCAGCAGGGTGGCGATATGCAGGCCATCCGAATCGGCATCGGCCAGAATGATCACCTTGCCGTAGCGCAGTCCGGAGAGATCGTTCTTGCCTGGATCGCAGCCGATGGCGATGGCGAGGTTGTGCACTTCTTCCGAGGCCAGCACCGAGCCGGACTCGACTTCCCAGGTGTTGAGGATCTTGCCGCGCAGCGGCAGGATCGCCTGGAACTCCTTGTCGCGCGCCTGCTTGGCGCTGCCGCCGGCGGAGTCGCCTTCGACCAGAAACAGTTCGGTGCGGGTGAGGTCGGTTGCGGTGCAGTCGGCCAGCTTGCCAGGCAGCTGCGGTCCCTGGGTGATCTTCTTGCGGATGATCTGCTTGGCCGCTTTCAGACGCGCGCTGGCGCGTTCGATCGCCAGCTGTGCGATGCGCTCGCCCATCTCGACGTGCTGATTGAGCCACAGGCTGAAAGCATCGTGGATGACATTTTCGATCATGCCGGCAGTCTGTCGCGAGGAAAGACGTTCTTTCGTCTGGCCGGCAAATTGCGGATCCTGCAGTCGTGCCGACAGTACGAAGGCGAGCCGCTCCCACACATCTTCCGGCGCCAGTTTTACGCCGCGTGGCAGCAGGTTGCGGATGTCGCAGAACTCGCGGATGGCGGTGGTCAGGCCGGTGCGCAGGCCGTTGACGTGGGTGCCACCTTGCGCGGTGGGAATCAGGTTGACATAGCTTTCCTGCACCAGCTCGCCTTCCGGCAGCCAGGCCAGGGCGACCTCCATGCCTTCGACATCGCGCGCCATGTGGTGCACGAACAAGTCGTTCGGCAAGGCGTCCGCGCCATCGAGTTCGCCGCGCAGGTAATCGCGCAGGCCGTCCTCGTAATACCAGTCGTTGATTTCGCCACTGGCGACATCGGTCAGCTTGACGCTGAGGCCCGCGCACAGCACGGCCTTGGCTCGTAGCAGATGACGCAGGCGCGCCAGCGAAATCTTCGGAGAGTCGAAATACTTCGCTTCGGGCCAGAAGTGCAATGTGGTGCCGGTGCGCTTCTTCGGCACCGTGCCGATGATTTCCAGCGGGCTGACTTTGTCGCCGTGCTCGAACGCCATGCGGTATTCGGAGCCATCGCGGCGAATCGACACCTCGACGCGATCCGACAGTGCATTCACCACAGACACGCCGACGCCGTGCAGGCCACCGGAAAAGTTGTAATTCTTGCCGCTGAATTTTCCGCCGGCGTGCAGCCGCGTCATGATCAGCTCGACGCCGGACACGCCTTCTTCCGGGTGGATATCCACCGGCATGCCGCGGCCGTCGTCACTCACCTCGACGGAACCATCCGCATGCAGCACGACTTCAATGCTGCGGGCATGGCCGGCAAGGGCTTCATCCACCGAATTGTCGACCACTTCCTGCACCAGATGATTCGGGCGGGTGGTATCGGTATACATGCCGGGGCGGCGTTTGACCGGGTCTAGACCCGAGAGAACTTCAATATCGGCGGCGTTGTAGCGACTGCTCATGCGTGTGTTTCAACCAGGATGGGACGTCTAGCGGACAGCGAAGCATGGGGCGCGTGGGCAGGCAGGGTCAAGCCGGGCCGGCAATATCTAGCGGTAGCCTTGTGCCTGCAATGAGAACAGGTGTGCATAGTGACCCGCCAGCGCCATCAACTGCTCGTGGCTGCCGTGTTCCTTGATCCGGCCGTCCTGAATCACGATGATCTGGTCGGCCATGCGCACGGTCGAGAAGCGGTGCGAGATCAGGATCGCGATACGGCCACCAGCGAGCTCGCGGAAATGCTCGAAAATGGTGGCTTCGGCCTCAGCGTCCATCGCGGCGGTGGGTTCGTCCAGCACCAGGATATCCGCGCGTGAACGCATAAAGGCGCGTGCCAATGCAATCTTCTGCCACTGGCCCCCGGACAGCTCGCGGCCATCGCGGAACCATTTGCCCAGCTGGGTATTGAAACCGGCCGGCAAGGTGTCGATGAATTCACTGGCCATGCCCTTGTCGCTGGCTTCACGCCAGCGTTCGACGTTCTCGAATTCGGTCACGTCGCCGGCACCCACGTTCTCACCGACGCGCATCTGGTAGCGCGCGAAATCCTGGAAGATTACGCCGACCCGCTGCAGCAGGATGCTTTCATCCCAGTCGCGCAGGTCGGTACCGTCCAGCAGCACGCGGCCGCTGTCGGGGGAATACAGGCGCGTCAGCAGCTTGATCAGAGTGGTCTTGCCGGAGCCGTTCTGGCCGACCAGCGCCAGCGATTCGCCCGGACGAATATGCAGGTTGATATCGTGCAGCGCCGGCTCGGTCGCTCCCGGATAGGTGAAGCTGACCTGCTCGAAGCGGATACCGTCCTTGGGGATTGCACCTACCTGTGCGGTGCCGACCGACGGCGGTACCGGCGTTTCCAGGTACTCGTACAGCGTCGATAGATAGAGGTTGTCTTCGTACATGCCACCGATCGCCGAGAGCATCGCCGACACGGCCGACTGGCCTTGTCGGAACAGCATCAGATACATGGTCATCTGGCCCAGCGTGATGCGGGCTACCACCGTACTCATGGCGATCCATACGTAGGCCGCGTAAAGCGTCAGGGTGCCGAGCAAGCCCAGGCCAAAGCCCCAGCTATCGCGTCGAATGGTCAGATCGCGGTCGTCGCGATAGAGCGTGTTGAAAATTTCGCGATAACGATCGAGCAGCAGCGGACCGAGGCCGTAGAGCTTCACTTCCTTCGCATGGTCCTCGCGTGCCAGCACTGTCTCGAGATACAGCTGCATGCGTGTTTCGGGCGAGCGCCAGCGGAACAGGCGGAATGCGTCGCCGGAGAATTTGGTTTCGGAGATGAACGAGGGCAGGCCGGCCAGCAAAAGCACCAGCACCGCCCACGGCGAAAAGTGGAACAGCAAGGTGCCGTAGCTGATCAGCGAAATCGCGTTCTGACCCAGCCCGAAGGTGCGTGTGACCAACGATAGTGGCCGGGTAGAGGCTTCGCGGCGCGCACGGGTGAGCTTGTCGTAGAACTCCGAATCCTCGAAGTGAGCCAGTTCCAGCGTCAACGCCTTCTCCAGAATCATCACGTTGACGCGCTGCCCCAGCTGCGCTCGCAACAACGACTGGCACACCGAAAGCCCGCGCTGTGCGCCGGCCAGCAGAGCCACCAACAGGCCCTCGAGCAACACCCAGCGAACCACCGGCCACCATGCCACGCTGCCACTCGATGCCCACAGCCGGCTGGCGCCCACCACGGCATCGACGATATGCGCACCGACGTAGGCCACGCCAGCCGGCAGCAGACCTGCGATCAGCGTGAGCAAGGCCAGCGTAATCGTCAGCGCCTGGCTTGTGCTCCAGACCAGTTGCAGCGCGCGACCGCTATAGCGAAACACGCCCAGAAAACTGCGCGTGAGTTCCGCTGATTCAGCGGGTGAGGAAGGAGATGCGTTAGGCGTCACGTGGGGAGTTTGGTCCGGCCAGCAGCGCATCAGGCGCTGAAGTTCAGAGATGGGGGCCGTGACGCCTCACGCAAGTCGAGGGAATCGCGCGGTGTTGATGACTCAGTGCAGCTGAATCTCGACCACCTGCTGCTCGTCCTTGTAGATGGCCGGAAACAGCTTCTTCAGATGGGAGACCATTGGCGCGTCGTTGTAGGCGATGTATGGGTTATCCGGATGCAGTTGTGCGTAGTTCTGGTGATAGGCCTCGGCTTCGTAGAACGCCTTGAGCGGTACGACTTGCGTCACGATCGGTGCGTCGAAGGTTTTGGCGGCGGTCAACTGCGTAATGTAAGTGCTCGCAATTTTCTGCTGCTCGGGGCTATTGTAGAAAATCGCCGACCGATACTGTGTGCCGCTATCCGGCCCTTGGCGATTTAATTCCGTCGGATTGACCGGCACCGAGAAGTAAATTTGCAACAGCTGGCCGTAACTGATCTGGCTGGGATCGAACTCCACACGGATCGACTCGGCATGGCCAGTGTCGCCATCGCTGACCTGGTCGTAATGCGCCGTGGCCGCCGCACCGCCGGAATAGCCAGCCTCGACCTTGCGCACGCCTTTGACGTGATCGAACACCGACTCCATACCCCAGAAGCACCCACCTGCAAGCACCGCAATCTGGTCTTTGGAGGCGGCCGCTTTCGGCGCATCCATTTTTGGCGCAGGCACGGCGCCCGCGTTGCTGGCGGCCGATACGGGCTGGCAGGCGCTCAGTCCGGCGACCATCAATGCGGCGGCAAGGGGAAGGGCTTTGAACAAGGTACGACGATTCATGGTGGGCCTCACTAACGGTGATGATGCGTCAGATCGATAGGCATCAGTTACGTTGGGATTTCGGCGCCGGATGCAGCAGAAGGTTGTTTGAGTCATGGAATTTCTGCTGCTCCGACAACGGGTCCCAGCGGCATCCGACGACCTCGGATACCTGTTGTTCGCTGGGCGACTGGCGTCGGTTACATGGCTCGCGATGGGAGCTGATGAGGTCTGGCGGAGCAATGCCTCAGCGGGCGTCCGCCAGCACGTGGATTTCCATGTCGTCGATGGTGACGACCTGACCTGCGCGGATCTTGCAGGTTTTGCGCAGTTCCATCGTGCCGTCCACCAGCACGGCACCGCTGGCCACGATGGCCTTGCCCGCGCCGCCGCTGTCGCACAGGCCGGTGAGCTTGAGCAGCATGTTGAGTTCGACGTAGTCGCCTTCGAGTTCGAAATCCTGGGTTCGCATGGTTTTCCGGTGTGGGATGAATGGGGAATGTCAGCTTGTGGTGCCAGTGGCTGTTTCGGGCAGGGCGAGAAACGCGAACCACGGCACATCGTTGTCACTGGCAAAGGTGGCGGCGTCGTCGAGAATACCAAGCAGGATGTTGAAGTCAGCTTCCGCCGCACGTCGCAAATCGTCGGCGTGATCGAACAGCAACACATAACCCCAGGCCGGCATCCAGCGTAGATCACGCAGGCAGTCGGCCAGCGCATCCCAGTTATCACCAGTCGTGGCGGGCAGTTCGAGCGACTCAGTCAGCCGTCGCAGCAGCTCGTCCTTGCCCCGGCAACCGGACAGATCGGTGCGGCATACGCGCAGTTCGTCGCGCGCGGCCGTCTTGGCCAGTCGGGCGAGGTCATCGCTGCCCACGAAATAAATGCCGCTTTGCGTCGGCTGCGTGAGGTTGGGGTCGAAGTCGCGCGGACGGCGCGGACCATAAATGTTCATCGGCTGACCTTGAACGCGCGGAAGCTGCGGTAGTGATCGTCGGTGTAGTAGTAGATATCCGGTGGCGTACCGCCAGTGATGATGCGTCGTGCGCCACGGGTATCAGCGCCCGGTGTTTCGACGGTGTACTCGTGGTAGTAGCCGCGTGGCTGTGAGGGCAGCAGGTTCTCGTAATTGCCGAAAACCACACCGTCCTGTCGGTGCGTGAAGGGACCACCGCTGGCGATGCGGTCCAGCGTGGCGCGCGCCTCTGCCGGCAGGAAAGTCGGCAGTGAGGTTGATGCGTTGTTGCTGCCGGTTGTTGCCGCGGAACTGACTGCACCGTTAGGACTCGCACCATGCCCCGACCAGATGGCTGCAGCAGCGACCAACACTAGGAGCAGGATCAGTGGCTTGAACTGGCGCATCGGAGTTTGTCGGCGTGATGGATGGAAGGAAGCTTAGTCCGATCAGCTACGCATGGAGTGGATACCGTGTGTTGCTGTGAACTCAGCCAGCGTCAACGCGGGCCTGCATCGCCATCGCGGCAGCCGGATTGCGTTCCTTGGCACTGCTGATGAAGAACACGAATACATCGCGCGATTCTGCTTGCGGAGCTGGCGCAGCTATGTGCGGCAGATCGGCTGGGTCGCTGCCATTAGCCCAGACTTTGGCTTGCCTGGCCCAACCATCGAGGGCAGTAGCGGGGTAACCCGTGTCGATATCCGACTGGCTGCGCATCAGGCGGGCATAGACGAATGCTCCGGTGACGTCGGCCATCGATGGGTAATTCGTTGAATCGGTGAAGACGGTCGCTATGCCTTGCGCGCGAGCCAGTTTCAGATAGGGTTCGCAGAGAAAGCTGTCGTGCCGCACTTCCAGAACATGGCGCAGCCGACGGCCGTCCAGCTCGCGCGGCAGCGTATCGAGAAAGGCGGCCAGGTCGTCCTGATCGAAGACTCGAGAAGGTGGCAGCTGCCAAAGAATCGGTCCAAGCCGTGCGCCGAATTCGGCCAGGCCGCCGGTGATGAAATGTTTTGCAGCGGCGGTTGAGTCCGCTAATCGCCGACCTTCGGTGATGCTTTTCGGTGCCTTCAGTGAAAACACGAAGTCTTCCGGAGTCTCGGCTGCCCATTTGGCATAGACAGCCGGCGTTTGCGCTCGATAGAACGTACCGTTGATTTCGATGGCGCGAAGCTGGCGGCTGGCGTATTCCAGCTCACGCCGCTGCACCAGCCCATCAGGATAGAAATTCTTGCGCCATGGCGCGAACGTCCAGCCGCCGATGCCGACGCGAATCGAGGCGGCGTTTACTGCGGGCGCCGGTTTGGCAAACAGATCATCAGTCATGAGTGGCATTGGTGGTGGCGTCGAAGGAATGCGGTGCCATGTTAGCCGGCAGCGACTTCCGGTGGATCTGTGCCTTGGGCTCGATGTGGTGCATGACTTTCAGCGCTGGCTTCGCACCCGATTTGCCGCGATAGTTGATCGACTGACCCGCAGGAATCGACATGCTCAAGCGCCGCTCTTTCCACTATTCCTTTTTTCCCGGGATGGCCAGCCTTTGTGCGTTGATGGTGTTTGCCGCGGCGGCAAGCGCCCAGACACCAGCTACTTCGGTGCCTGCGCTAGATGCGGCAAACAAGGCTCCCAGCACCTTGCCGTCTCAGCTGCAGGACTTTGGCGCCTATGTCGACAGCGCGCGCAAGACCTTCGACGTGCCGGGCATTGCGGTAGCGATCGTCAAGGATGGCAAGGTGGTGATGGAGCAGGGATTTGGCCTGCGCGAGATAGGCAAATCCGAAACCGTCGACGCAAACACGCTGTTTGCCATCGCGTCCAATACCAAGGCGTTCACTGCAGCTGCGCTGCAGCAGCTGGCTGAGCAGGGCAAGCTGAAGATGGACGATCGGGTGATCGATCACCTGCCGTGGTTTCGCATGTCCGATCCCTATGTGACGCACGAAATGCGCATCCGCGACCTGTTGGCGCATCGCAGTGGCTTGAGCCTCGGTGCGGGCGATCTGCTGTACTGGCCGCCGACCTCGTACACCACCAAGGAAGTGGTCGAGCATCTGCGTGATGTGCCGATCAAGAACGGTTTTCGCAGCGGTTATGCCTACGACAATATTCTGTTTGCCGTCGCCACTCTGGTGATTGAGCAGGCCTCTGGCCAGAGCTATGCCGACTATGTGCGCACGCATCTATTCCAGCCGGTCGGCATGGACGAGTCGTTGATCGACAAAACCTATCTGAAGCCGGGCATGGATGTGGCTACCGGCCATGCCAAAGCCAACTTCAAGAATCTGGAGCCGGTTCCGCCGATGGCCTGGCTCAACGATCCGGGCGCGGGCGGCATTTACGCCAGTGTGCACGATCTAGCCAAGTGGATGAACGTGCAGCTGGCCGGCGGCGCGCTGCCGGGTCCGGCAAAGGACGGCAAGCCGGCGCGGCTGTTCTCCGAGGATAGCCAGGAACAGATGTGGTCGATGCTGACGCCGATTACCATCATCAAGCCACCGATTCCGGAACTGGCACCACTGACGCCGCATTTTTTCGGCTACGGCGAAAGCTGGTTCCTGTCCGACTACCGCAGCCAGCGGCTGGTCTGGCATACCGGCGGCTGGCCCGGCATGGTTTCGCGTATCACGCTGGTGCCAGAGCTGCACCTGGGCGTGGTGGTGCTGACCAACCAGGAGTCTGGCGCGGCGTTCAATGCGGTGACCTATCGCGTACTCGATGCTTACCTCAATCCATCGCAGAAGACCGACTGGGTCGCGGTTTACGACAAGGCCGTGAAGAAGGCGGAATCGAAAGCCGACGACAGCTTCGCCACGCATGAGAAGGCGCGAGACAAGAACAGAAAGCCGTCACTGTCGCTGGCGAACTACGCGGGAACCTATCGCGATCCGTGGTACGGCGATGTTGTCATCAGCAGCGAGGGTGGCAAGCTGCGCCTGCGCTTCAGCAAGACCGCTCAGTTGATCGGCACCTTGTCGCCGTGGCAGCACGATGCCTTCACTGTGCGTTGGGACGATCGCACGTTGAACGCCGATGCATTCATCAGCTTCAGTCTCGATATGGACGGCCATATTCGTGAAGCGCGGATGGAGCCGATCTCGCCGCTGACCGATTTCAGCTTTGATTTTCAGGATCTGCGTCTCACGCCCATCCTCAAGGCTGAGCCTGAGTAACCTCCCGCGTACGGAAACGTTCGCCCGCGAGGCCTTTGGGATGACGGCGAAAGCATGCGGCGCATGGCAATCTGTACTCTCGCGCCGAAAGTGCATGTATGGTCGGCTAGGGTTGGACATCCCTTTGGGCAACCTGCTTTGCACATGCCGTGCTTTACGCCTGCGTCAGGCTCGCTTCGCACCGATGATGCACGCCAGTCAAGCATCAGGGTGATTGATACCCCGTTCACGACAAACGCTGCGAGCAACGATCGTCGATAACCGTTCCGGAGGTGGCCGCTATGGCCTGACGGAACTCGCTCAACTCACGCCTCAAAACATCATTGGCGTAGGCCGCCTGGATATCCATGCCGAGACCATCGGCTAGGCTTGGAAAACCCTGATAGTCGAACGCATTCAGGCCCGAATCTGACGGTTGACCTGTCTCGCCTGCTGCGGACGTCCATGGATCGCCGCCTCCGCACGCTTATGCGATTCAGCATCAGATCCTCGCGAAATCAGTTTTTTCCCGACGGACGCGAAGCCCGAGCAACCTCACTGTGCGGGTGACGGCTTTGGGCACAACGCCTTCGGACACCTCCGGACGCGTTTCCGGACGCGTCGATGCCGGTCGTCAACTGATAACGCCATTACCCAAGGAGATCCTCATGAGCAATATCCTCATCGTTCTACCGTATAGCGGCAGGAGCTTCGGCGGTGGTCTCGCCGTCTTCAACCAGGAATTCACCAAAGCTCTCGTTGCTAACGGGCATAGCGTCAAGCTACTCACTCTCGACGTAAGGGTTCCTTCAGGGCGTGCGCCCATCAATCCCACTGCCGAGGATCATGGCCGCGCGACGATTCTGTACATCAATGACGAGCCGATCCTGATGCAAAACCCGGGTGGGATCGACAAGGAACGCGAGGAGTTGTACGAGCGAATCAACGATCCGGATTACCTTGCCAGGAACGATGTGCAAGCAAAGGTCTTGGGTTCGGGTGCGCCATGGCATCCCGAAATCATCATCGGCCATTCGCGATTCTCCGGAGCCGCCGCGATCCTGCTCAAGAACAGGTATTTCCACGATGCCAAGACCAGCTACTTTCTGCATTCCTATCCCGTGGAAGGTACGGTTCTGACCGGTTACGACGCCTATGGCGAGGCGATCGACACGGAATCGGCTGAGCGAAAGATCGCGCTGGAGGCCGAGTGGATGAAAAGGGCCGACCTGGTCGTGCCGGTGGGGCCGTTGTTGCGCGCAGGTGCGCTGAAGCTGCTAAATGGCGCCAAGGTGCGCATCCACGAATGTATCGGCGGCGTCGAGGCCACGGAGAGGGTGCGTTTCAGAGAACCCAGGGGACCGATAAGGTTGCTTTTCAATGGTCGGGCCACTGCGCCGATCAAGGGACTCGAGGATATTCTGCTCGCCGCGCAGATACTTCGCGACGATGGGGACTGCCCGCCGCTTGAACTGCATGTCCGTTACTGGGCGGATAGAAATTTTTACCCTGGTGGACCGATACACCCTAGTACGGAAGTGCGAACGGTCGATTACCAAGCCGCGCAGAAATTCGCGGACGAAATAGTCAACGTGGGTAGTCATGCCGGCAAGGTAACAGTGCTGGTTGGCCCATCGACAACAACCATCATGGACGAAGTGCGCGCGTCCTACGGCGTGCTTATGCCATCGTATATCGAGCATTTCGGGCTGGTACCGATGGAGGCGTTGAGTGCCGGTGTGCCCGTGCTGGTGAATGAGATCAGCGGCGCGGGAATGTTCCTGGCGCGCTTGGCAAGGACGCAGGCTGAGTGCTTGGAGAAGTGCGTGGTGCATGATTTCTACAAGCGTGTCTCGGCGTCGGAACCGGACGATTTCCTTGAGCCTCGCTTGGTGCCGACGACAGCCTTCGATGGTCGTCCCGCGGCATGGGCCAAGGCGATCAAGGAACTGGCCACAGACCTTCCCATTCGTTTCAAGGATGCGGGGGAGTTGGGTGACGAACTGTCCAGATACTACAGTTGGCAAGATTGTGCCAAAGCCTTCCACCGGGCGTGCGGTGTGTCTTATGAAGAATGTGCCGTCACTTTTCAAATCAGGGGAGGTAATTTGGAGCGCGGCTGAGACTATCCGTGCGGATGCGAGCACGCGGGGGAAACTGTTTTCGCCGCGTGATCCCGCCCACGTCAGAATGACGAA
>Ga0302233_10000916_pt1 | contig 21981 bp, 8 predicted proteins | sample II_Palsa_N3_1_FD_193516 | JGI IMG/M metagenome (GOLD analysis project Ga0302233, IMG submission 193516) | Peat permafrost microbial communities from Stordalen Mire near Abisko, Sweden - II_Palsa_N3_1 | ecosystem: Environmental > Terrestrial > Soil > Palsa > Peat permafrost | place: Sweden... | reverse complement strand
GTAGCTCTTTGCGCCGCGGCCTTCTATCCATGGCAAGGGTGGGGTCCAGGAGTAGCGCACGCACAGCAGGTGGATACCGGTTACGTGGATTCCGCGACCTGCGCCCATTGCCATGAGGACATTGCAAAGACCTACCGGCAGACCGGTATGGGGCGCTCCTTTCATCGCGCTGATGATGTTAATCGAATCGAAGACTTCACAACGCACAACACGCTCTACAACAAGGCCTCGGATCGGTATTACAAGATTGTCGAAAGGAATGGCAAGCTCTATGAGCAACGCCACCAGATCGGCTTTGAGGGGAAAGATACAAATCTGGAAGAGATGCAGATCGACTATGTGGTTGGATCGGGTAACCACGCGCGAACGTACCTGCATAGAACGAATGAAGGCAAGCTCATTGAACTCCCTGTGAGTTGGTACAGCGAAATGGGTGGATATTGGGAGATGAGCCCAGGCTACGACAATCCAAGTCAGCAGGACTTCCGCCGTCCGATCGTCTTTGAATGCATGTCCTGCCATAACGCATATCCTTCTCTGGAGCGGGCCGCAATTACCAGCCCTGACAAGAACATTTTTGATAAAGAGATTCCGGAGGGGATCGATTGTCAGCGATGCCATGGCCCTGGGGGCGCACACATTCGGGCCGCTTCCTCTGAGGGCGCAAGCATCGAATCCATTCGTGCCGCTATCGTAAATCCGGCCACGCTGAGCCGGGATCGACAGATGGATGTATGCATGCAGTGCCATCTCGAGACAACGAGTTCGGAGCTGCCGAATGCGCTAAGGACGGTAGACCGTCTTCCTTTCTCTTACCGGCCAGGCCAGCCGTTGCAGGACTATGAGCTGTTTTTCGATCGCAAGCCGGGAACGGGGTACGACGACAGGCTGGAGGTTGCCCATCAGGCGTATCGTCTCAGGAAGTCCGCTTGCTTCCTAAAGAGTCAGATGACCTGCACTACCTGTCATAACCCGCACCAGACGCTCCGCGGGGAAGAGGCAACCAAACATTACGTGGCCGTGTGCCGCAGTTGTCATGCCGACGTTCATGTGGCTGGAGTTCCTGGGATGATCGCTTCGGCGTCCAGGACCACGGGGACTGGACCGACCTGCCTTACCTGTCATATGTGGAAGGGGCGTACCAGCGATGCGGTCCATGTCGTCATGACTGACCACTATATTCAGAGATTCAAACCCAGGGGAGATCTGCTCGCGCCCGTCAGGGAAACATCACCTGCTTATCGTGGCGAGGTGATCTCGTATTACCCGGATTCATCCGCTGCGATTCCAGACGGGGAGTTGTATCTTTCGATTGCTCAGACTGAGAACGCCTCAAACCTGGAGAGGGGGACATTGCGTCTACGTCAGGCCATGGAAAAGTATAAGCCTGAGAATGCCACATTTTATTTCGCGATGGGTTCGGCATATGCGAAGAGCGAAAAGAACAAGGAAGCAGTTCCATGGTTTGAAGAGGCGATTCGTCGTCGTCCCGACTACCAGCAGGCGCTTCGGGGGTTGGCGTTAACGCTGGCCGCATTGGGCGATCTAACGGGCGCCGCGGAAGCTGGAGAAAAGGCCGCCGCGACAGATCATCCCGATACAACGGTCCTGACCAACCTGGGCAGTGTGTATCTACAACAAGGACGCAATGACGACGCGAGACGGGTTCTCGATCGAGCCCTGAGGATCAATCCCGATCTGTCTGACGCGACCGCGTTTCTCGGTTTGCTGGCTTCGCGAGAGGGCGACTTAGTCAGGGCCGAATCGCTGTTTCGATCGGCGATCAATATGCAGCCGGACTTCGCCGTGCCACATAACGACCTTGCCAGCATCCTCGCACGGGAGGGCAGGTACCCGGAAGCTGAATTCCATTTTTCGAAAGCCGTTGAAGGCGATCCTCGGGATCCTCAGGTTCGCCATAACTACGGCATTCTATTGGCAAAGACAGGGCCAATAGATAAGGCGCTTACACAACTGAAGGAGGCGGTGCGACTCGATCCAGGATCAGTTCCGTTCCGTCTGGATCTCGGAAATGCGTTAGTACGAGCTGGCTTCGACTCTCAAGCCGAGCAGGAATACCGTGCCGCGATCAAACAGGACGATACGAATGGCGAAGCGCATCTTAGACTGGCAGACCTCCTGGCTCGCAATGGCAAGTCCGAGGACGCTCGCCAACACTATGAAAGAGCCGCAGAGAGCCCCAATCCAAAGGTGCGTCAAGCGGCTCTCGCGGCGCTTCGTCACGGAACTGAGTGAGAAGGCGAGTTTCAGGAGCTGTACGCTCTCGGGGTCACTGCTTGTCGGAAAGAGTGGCAATGGCGGTTCCATGGGTTACGCCGTTCTCGTTGACGGCATCCACGGTGACGTAGTAACTGACATCTCGATTCAAGCTACGGAGATCCAGTGAAATGGCTCCATCGTAGACCTGATAATTTACCGAGAGGTTCCTGGGAGATGTGCCGAGTCGGACGATGTAGAACTCGGCACCCGCAACTGGTTTCCAGTCGACTGTGGCATGGCGTCGATCCTCAGGGTCGACCCTGGCGCGCGGTTCCAGCGGCTGAGCCGGCGGTTTGCCATCTCCATTCCCAAACACGCGCAGGTCGCTGATTGAGAAGTTGGCCCCGTTGGGTGAGTAGACGTTACGGATCCGGATAAACCGTGCGCGATCGGCATGAGGAAGGACCACGTAATCGTGAGGGGCGTCCATGCCATTCTTACTCTTGTCGATCAGCGGCGTCCACTTCACCTTGTCATCCGACGATTCGAGCACATAACGGTATGCCTCTGAAGAGCGACCGAGGGTGGTGCTCCCCTCATCCGCAAAATTTACCTGAATCGCCTGGATCGTCTTTGGTGCGCCGAGGTCGACCTCCAACCACTCTGCCGGATTCGGAGTTTTCGCTGACCACCAAGTCCGCACGTCTTCATCTACGGCCAGCGCTGCTTCGTGTCCTTCGAGGGAGGAAGATGCAGTGACGGGCTTCTTACGAGAGAGCAACATCCAGCCCACGAGGCCACGATCGCCGGAGATGTAGTGAGGGTAATCTCCGAGATAGGTATCGGCGACCAACTCTCCATCGTCGCTGAACCAGGCCGGAAAGAGTCCCAGCCGGCGTTCGAACATGTGCCGCACGGAGATGGTCATGGTTGCGATGTGCCAGAACCGGCCGTCAGGTCCGGCAGCGGTGCTGCTATGTCCGGCGCCGGTAATGAAGCCTGTCGGCTTGAAGGAGAAAGGACTGTTTGTCGCATAGGTAAACGGGCCCATCGGACTCTTTGATACGAGAACTCCGTCGCCGTAGGTCTTGAACTGTGTTCCTGGAGCGGCGTACTGAAGGAAGTAACGCCCGTCGTGTTTATTGACCCAAGGTCCTTCGATATAAGGCTGTTTATTTGCCTGTTCGTTCTCGTCGCCGGGCACCTCCCAGCCTCGATTTTGAGGATCGCGGCTGGGAGGTATATCTGCCGTGCGCTTCACCGTGAAGCCATGGTCGGGATCCAACTCAGACACATGAAGCGGCTCTTTGCTGGAGACGCCATAGTACATATAGACTTTGTGGTCGTCGTCGAGGAATAGATCCGGATCACCGTAAGACCTTCCGAAATCGGCAGCCTCGGACCATTTTCCTCGGATCGCGTCGTCGGTGACGTACAGCTTGTGAGAGCTTCCGGTGGTCAGGTAGATGCGATCTTTGATTACGAGCGCGGTTGGAGCATAGTCTTCAAGGTCATAGCCGGAAGACTCCACAAAGCTCCAGTGCAGTAAGTCTTTGGAGTGCCAATAGCCACCTGATTTCGATGGGAAGAGCCAATATTCAGAGCGAAAGACGACCAGGGTCGGATCCGCTGCTTCGCGCCGGCTCGGTATCTCGAGGCGAAACCGGTATGGCAGATTTATCGGGTTACAGTAGCTGTCCTGACGAGGAAGGCTTTTAGGGGATTGAGCTATAGCGCAGTTTGCTGCAGCGTAAAGCAGCAAGCCTGAAGCAGCGGCCCTAAACTCTCGCCGAGATGTCATGGTCATTGTGCTGACTTCTCCTGGCCAGAGCATTTTTTGCGGCGTTGCGCTCTGTGGGAGCAGCAGGATAACCGGAACCTGGCTTCGAATTGAGGAGAGGCGGGTGCCGGTTTGGAACGAACCTGGAACCTACATTCCTCGCGTCGAGGTTCGGATAATGCGTACTGGATTTTCGTCCCGTATCTCGAGCACCAGGCGCTTTCCAGAGAAGGCAGCCGCCCGCGCCAGGGCAGTGAGGGTGAGGGACGACGATTTCGGATGGAGGAGTCCAGGAACAAGCGCCTGATCCACCGTTCGGCGAGGTCTGTCGATGGCTTTATCGTCGCGAAGCGTTTTTGCGACGCTGACCGATGAGGGTTTAACCCTCTTTCCAATTAACTTTGAGGTCAACAACTCGCCAGGTGCAAGAGTTGCCTCGTTTGCCAGGATCCCGATCGTCATAGTCGCCTCTTTCTTTGTTGCCAGTTTTTCAGTCATGTCTGGGCTATATGAAACCTAATGGTTTTCAGGGAAAGATTTCAACGTTAGGATAGGTGTAACCTGAGCGCTACGTTATTGAAAACAAATGCCTACATTGTTTTGTGTGCGCTAACGGTATGTACGTGAGGCGGCACATGGTTTCCGCCTCTGCTGTGCGAGGGAACCTGCGTCTCCTGCAGCAGCACACTGGTGCTAGAATTGGGGCGCCAAATATCATATGCAATCGATCCCTGTTAGTGAGGCACAGACACTGGAAGATCCGAGGAACGCCGCTAAACCCTGGGATGTTGCCTCCCTCGAGTTGCATCTCAACGGTGTACTGGAGGGAGAGGCATTCAAAGGTAGCCACCGGAGCGGCAAATTTCTGAAATACATCGTTGGTCGAGCGGTTGCGGGGGATTTCGATTCGCTGAAGGAGCGGGCGATTGGGATTGAGGTCTTTGGCAGACCCCCAGGTTACGACACGAGCGTCGATGCGATCGTTCGGGTGACGGCCAGTGACGTCCGCAAGCGCCTTTTGCAACATTATGTTCGTCCCGGAATGGCTTTGGAATATCAAATCAGTCTTCCGGCAGGGTCGTACGTCCCCAAAATCATCCGCGAATCTCGTTCTTGCACGGATCAACCTGTGGTGTCCACGGCCGGAGTCCGAACCCAGGAACATTTGTCGGCGGATCTCGTCCCGCAATCGACGTCCTGGGGCAGGGAAGAGCTGCTTCGGTTCGTGCTGACGGCCTTACTTATTTCGGCGCTCAACCTTGCAGCCTTTGTTGTGGTTCGGAACCGCTTGCAGAGGCCGGAACACATCGCCGTTCTTCCATGGTCCGCTATCTTTGGAACCTCGCGAATGACGCAAATCATCACGAGTGACCCGAACATAGCCGAAATCCAGGGCTTCACCGGCGGGCAGATCACCCTCTCCGACTATGCCAATCATAAGTACATTCCTGATCCAGGCCTTCTGACTGCGGAGCAACGCCAGTTTTGCCAGGTCATTCTCCGAGGAGACAAGGCCTCAGTGGTCGACATGCCTATTGTGATGGCTGTCGGCCAACTGGCGCAGGCCACCGCGTCGAAGGTTGCAGTCCATGGAGCGAGAAATATTCAGTTCTCTGACCTGCAGTCAGACGAAAACTTCATTCTATTAGGGAGTCCGAGGTCGAACCCGTGGTCGAATCTTTATAACGACCGTCTCGATTTCAGGTTCGAATACGATACTAAGACCAGGAAAGAAGTGATCCGCAACGTTCATCCTCAAACCGGAGAACTTCCGATATATGCCGGGACGGCTCCGGGTTGGGCCACGGGGCAGTCGTATGCAATTATGGCGTTTCTAAAGAATCTGGATCAAAGCGGGCAGGTCCTTTGGGTCGCCGGCCAGACTGCCGAGGGAACGGAGGCGGCGGGTAAGCTCGTCAGCGATCCTCCGAGATTGGCCACAATGTTGAAGAAATGCGGTATCCGGCCACAGGGGCCGGACCACTTTGAGATTTTGCTGCGACTCAATGCGCTGGCTGGTTCGCCCAGCAACGTGGATGCCGTGAGCTGCCGTGTGTTCTAGGAGCAGTATCGTGGCTGGGTAAGGAAACAGCCATGGATTTGAGCGGCTGCGTCCCCACATTAAGGGAGGAGCTGTTCGAGATTGGGCACCCAGGCCTGAGTCCCGCTGCCATGATTTTGCTGTATGCGTGTGTGTGCCTTCTGCAAAAGAAGTCCCTGATAATGCTGGACATGCGCCGTCGGCACTTATAATTTCATTTGCACCGCAAAGTCATCGTCCAAAGGAAGACATCGAGTGAAGCGAAAGTCGTCGACTCCCACTGTAGCGGATGTTGCACGGCTCGCCGGCGTCGGTGCGATCACCGTTTCCCGGGTCGTCAACGATACGAGCTATGTGAGTGCGGACAAGAAAAAGAGGATCCGAGAGGCCATTCGGAAGCTTGGGTATCGGCCGAATCAGGCCGCAAGAGTGCTCAAAGGTAATCGCGCCAAAATGATCGGGCTGATCATTCCAGATCTGGCCGATCCCTTCTTCGGGAGGTGCGCCGCGGCGGTTGAGGAGTATGCGTCTTCTCACGGTTACATGACTCTGATTGTTGCCTCCAACCGGAATCAGGAACTGCAGGAGAACGAGGTGGTCATGATGATGGGCCAGAATGTGGCCGGTCTCATCGTTGTCCCTTCGTTGCCAGGCGAAAGCCTGCACCAACTGTCGGAGATGGATGTGCCGATAGTCGCTCTTGACCGCCCTTTGGAAGGCGTCAATGCCGATGAGGTCGTGGTTGAGAATCTCGGCGGAGCTCAGACAGCAGTCGCGCACCTCATCGAACATGGGCACAAACGAATCGCGTGTGTCGGTTACGACAAGACCTCATACTCCATCGGGCATCGCATCCTGGGCTATACGGAGGTGATGCGAGCGTCTCGGTTGAAGCCTGAAATTTATGACGAGGTCAAGACTCTTGAAGATACGTTAAAGCTTGTGCGGCGCTGGAAGAAGAGTCAGGAACGTCCGACCGCTGTTTTTTCACTCAACAACGTCTCTACGCATCATCTCCTGTGGGCGCTTCGCGAGGTCGGTCTAGCCATACCGGAAAATATCGCACTTATCGGGTTCGACGATTTTGAGTTGGCAGCACTTCTTTCTCCTCCGTTGACGGTAATCCGTCAGCCCTCCGCCAACCTTGGCGTTCAGGCCTCCAAGTTGTTGTTTGAACGGATTGCAGCGGCGAAGCGGCCGGAAGGTGGTTTCGGCATCAAGCTTGTGCTTCCGGTGGAGTTTGTGATTCGAGGTTCCTGCGGCTGCTCGGCGACGAAACAAACCAGGAGCTGAGGATGATTCTCGCTGTGGCTGTGATTGCGATCAGGCTCGACTTGATGTCCTCATTCTCGGATTTTACTTGTGTTGAGCGATAAGTTCCTTCACCTGTGACGGATCGAGATCTGTTGTTCCAATCCGCCCACTGATATCGCGGACCGCCACCCGGACGGTCCTGGTGGCGAGTGGGACAGCAAGGCGTAGCGGAAGATTGGTGTAGCTCGTTGCAGCCGGTTGGCCGGGAAGCTCCAGAGAAAACCTGTACACGCTGTTCGCGATCAATACGGAGTTCTTGTCAAGCGCCGAGATGACGGCCACAATGGAGGCGCGTTCCGAATTGTCGGGACCAGGCTCTTCCACAAGAGAGTTGTTGTCGACTGCAACCTCGCAGGTGGCGACCCCTTGTGAGCCCAGTTGGCAGCGTTGTATCCGCAGGCCGACTCCGTTGTATGTCATGCCCGAAACCACTGCCTCATGCAGGTCGAATTGCAAATCCTTCGCGGCTATCGTGGTCTGATCCGATGGCGCAGGATAGTATCCCTGCTTGGACTGGACAATGAGTTTTGGGTCCTTCATGCGTATATCGATCCTGCGGTACTTCCCGTCCTGTATGGGATCGCTGGGGATATAGCTGATGGTATAGAAGCTGGTGTTGCGGGCGATGCTGTCTTCGATCTCATTGTTGAGATCATTTCGTCCGTAAAAATACTTTCCCCCGGTCTGCTGGACGAAGCTCATGAAGTTGAAGCCAGCTTCAAACGGATCGGTCGGAGAATTTGGCGTCAACGTGACGGGTCCTCCTACGTCGTTGATGAACTGAGGAGGCGGAGCTGCATTGACTGTGGGATCGATGACGTAGATGGTGGTCCGGGATTGCATGAGGAGGTCCATCGTGCTGCTGATGGCCTTTTTCATGAATTCAAGCTGTTTCTTATCCAATACGGTTCCGTCGATTCCCGGAAAGCTGCGTCCGACCCAGATGATCTGCTTATCGCCCTTGCTCCCGCGACTGAACAGGGCCAATTGCTGTATCGCGGACAGGGAAGCGCTGAGCTGCTCGACGACTGCGCCGCGGTTGAATTTATCCGACATCGACGCCTTATGGGAGTCGATGGCTTTGATCAGGGCATCGCGGTCCCTCGAGAAGGACGTCACGGGGTGAATTCCAGCATCATTCAGCCAAAGAACGATTGTGGGCTGTTTGAGCAGGCTCGGCTGCGACTTCAGATATCGATCAACTTCCTGGCGCGAATATGCCGTCTCCTCGAAGGGGGTATCCATTTCGTCGATGACGAGCATGGTGAGGGGGGCGTCACCCCAATCTTCGCGCCCGAATTTATCCTTCGGAGCTGCCACCGGAATCGTATCGGCTGCGTGAGGAGCATCAAAATTTCGGATGTCCTGTGGAACGCCATTCTCAGAGACCGTGAAGTCGTCTCGGGTGAGATTCGTGACCAGATGTCCGGCTTTATCGGTAACCACAACATCCAGAATGACAAGCTGACTTTGTACTTTCAGAGTGGTGGGAACGTCCTGTGCAGACACTGAGACGCATAGTAGCGATAGGAGTGCAGTCATTCTCGACAAGAGCAGTACGAGGCGCAGGCCTGTAGGAGTCCGACGATTGAAGATGGAGAGCTGGAAAGGTATGGGACTGGAAGTGGCCGAGAAGATGCTCATATGACTGGGCAGTCCGCCATTTTATATGGTTGCGTTGCTATCAGGTTTTTCATTCCAGCTCCTTACTGCTTCGATACCGGTTCCACAGCCGCACGATGCGCGAACGATGAATTCAACCGGCAATACTGTCTTTATTCCAGTTTGAGTTTGATCGCCTTCAGGGTTTTCTATGCGTTCGAATAAGAGCCTGACCGCTTGCATCCCCAACACGTGTGCCGGTTGGCGTACTGCCGTTAGCGGCGGCAATAGGAGAGGCGCCAGAGGAAAATCGTCGAAGCCGACGATCGCAATCCCGTCCGGTATATGAAAACCTTCTTCTCGAAGCGCCTGAAGGGCTCGTAATGTTGTGACATTGTTGAGAGAAAAGAGAGCATCGGGCCGGTGCGCCGCTCGATGCCACGAATGAACGATCCTGCCTACTGCATCAGCAGTCCAGGCCTCGTCATATATGTCTGGTTTCAGCCCCGCCGCGTTCAGGACGCTTGTGTAGCCCAGAATTCGTTGGCTGATCGAGTAGAAGTCCTTATCATAGCCAATGCAGGCGATCCTCTTGCAGCCGTGCCATAAGAGGTGCTCGACAGCAGTCCGGGCTCCTCCAAGATTGTCGACGACGACCTCATCACCAATCAGGCCTTGCAATGGTCTGTCGAGTGCTACGATCGGTATCCCGCTCGATGCGAGCATTTTTAGCCGATCGTTGGGCAGAGACGGAACAATCACCAAGCCAGCGACGTTCTGGCCCATCATCATATCCACTTCGTTCTTTTCGATCTCCGTATTCCTTTGAGATGCGACGATCAACGTCATATAGCCACGTTCAAATGCGAATTTCTCCACAGCGGCGGCACACATTCCAAAGAATGGGTCCGACAAGTCCGGGACGATCAGGCCGATCATTCGGGCTCTTTGCCCTTTTAGAACGCGTGCGGCTTGATTTGGCCGGTAGCCGAGTTTCTTGATGGCCGCTCTAACCCGCTTGCCCTTTTCGACGCTTACAACTCCGCTTCCATTGACAACGCGGGACACGGTGATAGCGCCGACGCCGGCGAGCTCGGCGACATCAGCGACAGTAGGAGGTGAACTCCGCTTTGACACTCTCTTCTCTTTCAATGGCGCGCCCTTTCACTCAACGAAGGTCAAGATGGTCCGTCATCCTCGGTGGTCACCCTTCTCTTGTCAAAAAAGATGCGGGAGCGCCGGAATGGCGGAGGGGAAGAGCATGGCTCTGAGAGTAACTCAAAAATGGTAGCGATGTCATTATCGATGTTCCGTCTGAATGGCCGGTAAGTTTTGGCGGGTTATATTTATTCGGTGGGCTGAGCCTGGCGCAGGAAATCGGCCGACTTGTGTTTTCCTGACCACGGCGATGCAGACGAATCGTTGACTCAACTGCCTGGATGGTGACGCCGCGTTAGCCGGGAATGGGTCGGTTTCCCCTCTTGCGGGCGGCCAAAGATAGTACTTGACACTCGTCGCGGGCAAGGCGTAGGGTTTTGGCGATTTATATGACAGCGTTACCATATTATATCCAAAATAGCTTTCCTGAAAGATGGCGCGCGGGGTTTTGAACCCTCATTCACGAAGAAATACTATTCGACTGAAGTTGCCAAGTGACAAATTCAATGACCGTGATCTTACAAATGATGATGAGCGACTTTGCCCGACAGACGAATCGAGAGTCTCTCTCAAGACTCGCGTTTGTCATTGCCTCTGCACTACTCTTTTGCCTGCCGGTGACGGCCAGGGCTCAGACCGGAACCGGCCAGGGCATCATATCCGGCGTGGTGACCGACCCGGCCGGAGCCAGCATTCCTCATGCGTCAGTCGCCATCAGGAACACGTCCACCAATGTGGTCATTAAGGTGACAACAAACGACACAGGCTATTATGAGCTCCGGGACCTGAACCCCGGAACCTACGAGATCACTATCGACGCGTCCGGCTTCGAGAAGATGGTTGACTCGGGAGTTATTCTGGAGGCGGACGGCAATCCCAGCATCAATCTGACACTGAAAGTCGGAACCAGTAATCAAACGATTATTGTCAATGGCGTATCCCCTTTGATCGATACTCAATCGGTCGGGGTCGGACAGGTCCTCACCTCGGAGGAGATGTCCGCTCTACCCAATGGGCAGGCTCCGATCTGGCTTGCCATGCTGGCGCCCGGTGTCCAGTCGAACTATGCCCAGAATTATCAATTGGGAGGCGCCGACCCGAGTTGGAACGGCGGCGGACCGCAGTTTGGGGCGAACGGGCGTATTGGAGCCAACGAGTTCAGCCTGGACGGTGCGCCAAACATGTCCAATCAACGAGGCCAGGCGATCAATCTTTCCGCGGATGAGCTTGGGCAGACGAGCGTAAACATCACGCAGTACGATGCCTCGGTTGGGCATACCTATGGAATCTCCATCAACCAGACCACCAGGTCCGGGACGAACGATTTTCATGGCGCTCTCAGGTACCGGCGGTACGACCTGCGCTTTTTCGGTATGCAACACTTCCAGCGGTTGGCTTATCTATCTAACCTTGCTGAACACAACTGCAACGCAAACCCAGGTTCGGCAGCATGCCAGACCGTCAATCAGACGCTTAATTACCCTGGAGTACACAATAACTACGAAGATGGCGGAATCGGAGGACCGGTTTTTATTCCAAAGCTATTCGATGGCCGGAATAAGCTGTTCTTCTTCGTGGGCGTTTTGATGGAAACCCCCAACAGTGCCCTTTCCAATTCGATCAACATCCCGTCGGCCCAGGATAGAACTGGAAACTTCTCCGATCTTGGTCCCGGTTCGACTCCAACGGGTGCGGCTGCTACCTTGTTCCAGGCTGCCGGCTGTCCCGCCGGAACACCATATTATGGGCAGTACCAGATCTACAATCCCTATTCTGTGGCCATGCTTAATGGCCATCCGAGCCGTCTGCCCTTCTGCAATAATCAGATTCCTTCGAACCTGATCTCCAATCTGCCGATCGTCCAGCTCGTCAACTCGCTTTATCAGGCTCCAAATTACGGGGGAACCGCGGGCGGGCCGCCTGCTGCATCGGGGACGAATTATATCTATGAGGCAGCGACCATATCCGAGTTCCGCGAGGTCACGAATCGCTACGATTACGCGGTTAACAATGCCGACCATATCTTTTTCACATGGCATCGCGCACATGACGGCCTGCATAATACGACCTTCCTGGCGAACAATTTCATGGCTTATCACCAGGATAAATGGATCAATATTGGAGCACTGGGTTGGTCGCACATTCTGTCACCGAAGACATTCATCGATGTTACGGTCGGGGGGATGGACTATAGCGGTGGGGGCTTTACCTATCCAAGCGAGCAGAAATATCTGCCCAGTCAACTTGGCCTGCCGACGTATGTGGATCAGTATGCAGGGAATTACGCGCAGTTCCCGATCCTGAACATGAGCAACTACCAGCAGGTTGGCGGTACGAACTTCAATAATCCGCTCTATCGAACGCTCGCGTTTCGTGGCAATCTGACAACCGTTCGCGGAACGAGCACCTGGAGAGCGGGCGCAGAATGGCGCCAGCAACATGTGGACATAGGCGGACCAGGCTCAACCAACACGTCGTACGGGCCCTCCGGGCAGTACAACTTCGACGACACGTATGTTCAGCAAAACGATGGCACAAATCCAATTTCCGGTTCCAATTTTCCAACTACAAATACAGGGCTTCCGTATGCCGCGTTTCTGTTAGGGATTCAGACCTCAGCCCAGGCGACGACTGTTCCAGAAACGTCTCGCTCTAATCCGTACTATGCGTTTTATGCTGGCGATACCTGGAGAGTGTCCCGCAAACTCACGCTTACGCCGGGACTGCGGTACGAGTTCGAATACGGTCCAACGGAGAAGCACAACCGCCAAATCGTAGGTTGGGATCCAAATGCTCCATTGACCTTTGCATCGACCGTCGAGACAGCGTACCAGTCCGTTTTATCGGGTGTGACGGCGGCTCAACGTGCCATGCTTCCGACTACTCTGACGCTCAAAGGTGGACCTATCTACGCTGGAGTTAATGGTGCATCAACCCGGCAGTGGGCAAATGACTGGAGATTCCTGCCCCGAATCGGTGCCGCCTACTCGATCAATGACACGACTGTGGTTCGCGCCGGCGCAGGATTTTACTTTGACACTTTGAATGTCCTCAATGAAAGCCAAACTATCGATTCGGACGGTTTCACGGCTACTACTGGACCCGTCAATTCATCCAATGTTTTCGGCACGGACTTTATAGCGGGCACCTCACCCATGGCCAATCCGTTTCCGTCGTCGAATGGAACACGCTTTGCGCCTGCGGTGGGAAGCTCGCTTGGGGCAGACTACTATGCCGGAAGCTCGGCGACGATCGGCATCTATCCGCACACCCGCTTGCCAGCCCGATCGGAAAGAGTACAAGTCAGCCTGGAGCACCAGATTGGGCGCTCGTTGGTTGTACAGGTAGCCTATGTCGGATCGAGGACCACGCATATTACCCTTGATGGCAATCTTAACAACACTCGCACATATTCCTCAGGTTACGAGACTGCCACGGCTGTTCCGAGTTCTTTTTATACGGGCGGCAGTCAGCCAAATTCTGCCAGTAACAACCTGCTTGGCACCAGCATTACGAATCCATTCTATATAGCGAATTTGAGCAGTCTTGAGGTGAGCGATCCTGTGTACTATAACGTTCTTAGCAAGAGTAGTTATATGACATCCCCCACCATCACCATTGCCAACCTTGTTAAGGCGAATCCTCAGCTGAGCACGCTTCGATTTTACCCGTCCGACGGCACCTCACAATTTCAGGAATTTCAGGCCAATCTAAGCAAGAGGATCAGCAATGGCCTGGTGGCGAATTTCGCGTATCAGAAGAATCTGCAATACGATCGCGATTATTACGAATATCTCTACTCCACGCACCCCAGCCTCGAATCCACTCTTCTCACGCCACCATGGCGCGCTACTGCTACGTGGGTCTATACTCTCCCGTTCGGTCCGGCACAGCGCTTCGCCAGGAGTGGCGTCATGAGCACGCTCCTGGGCGGGTTCAAGTTGTCTGGATCATGGGAAGCGAATCCTGGCACGCTGCTCACGTTTACGGGAAACGGGTCGACGAGTGGGCAGCCGAACATCTTCTTCATTGGAGATCCGAACAGCATCCGAATCAAGAACAACACTTCCTTCAACACCTCTGGAACTGTGCCCACCATCAACGGTTTCAATACCCAGGCGGTAACCGCAACCGCGACGACCACAAACGGCATTACCACTTGCTCCTACTCGGGAACCGGCTTCGTCCTGAATTCCTCGTGTCAGCCTAATACGTATAATCTGGCCGACTTTCCAAGGCACGTCGAAGGCGTTCGGTCGGAGGACCTTGAGAACTGGAATGCCAACTTAGGGAGGACGCTCAATCCGAATGAGCGATTCAAGGTTGAAGTTCGCGCAGACTTCTATAACGTATTCAACCATCAAAGAGTCGCCATGGTTGGTGGGGCTCAGATGAATCCGACGAATTCACAGTTTGGACAGGTCACTTCAGATAACGGAAATGGACGCGAAATTATCTTTCAAATGTTGACGACCTTCTAACAGGTCGGGTGCCCCGGCTTGTTCACAATGTAGATAGATCTTCTGTGGCAGAAGGGGGCCGGACACCGTGTCTGCGGTAGCTGGCTCGGCGGAATCTACAACTGATGCCTAATCGCCGATTCGGTTCTGCAATACCGCGCTCAATATCAACTCGGGACAATCCGCTTATCGACAACGTCTCGACTCCAACTTCACGGTGACGGGCAGCTGCAACAGCTTCACTACTCCGTAGCGCTGGGAAGCTGCGTCAGGATTTCCAGGAGATCCTGACGCAGCCAGATTTATGAAGCGGTTATTATGCCTGGAACATCACCGGAAGAGAGACGTGCTACGAAGAGCGTCGTGTTGCGCTGATTGAGACTCGAGAGCCTCTCAGGTTAGCTGCGACGGAACCCGCAGGCTCTGTATGAGGTTCGATAGAAGCCTTCCCGCAATTGGATCCTCCGGGGCTTCGAGGAGCATCATCTCACTCGCAATGACTTTACCTTTCCCGTCACTCAACTGTACCAAGGGTGTTCCGCTATACTTCGCCAAGTCCGCAGGCGTCTTGAGGTAGCCGTGGATGTCGACGACTTCCGCAAGGATACTGGTGTCGGCTCGTTGTGTCTCAACCTGATAGACACCGCGGCAAGCTCTCGGAACGTTTCCTGCGCCCAATTCGAACCACGCCAGATCCAGGGGACTTAGTCCGTCGAACGCGGGGGATTCGGGGATGTGCATGGAAGCGATCTCGCCGGGGCAGGTGCGAAAAGATTTAATCTGATCCGGAAAGAGGGATGGAAGTCTGGCACCTGCGTGAAGCAGGAGGACGCGTCCTCCGGAGGCCACAAAGCGCCGGAGTTCGGCGTCTCCCTTCGAGTTTCCCAGGATGGTCTCAGCATTGGGAATCACCACCACTTCGTCCGGTTTGGCGTCCTGTAGGGAAGTAATCTCCCGGCCGGCGATCGGTAGCGCGGCAAGCTGCACACTATTCTTGCTGGTGAAGATGGCGATGGGATGTTGTAGTCCTTCCTTCGCCCAGGCATGTGTTCCTATGGTGATGTCATACGAGTTCTTGCTTGCCACGATGCCGTTGACTTCGAGAAGCAGCGTCAGTGTCGCGTTGAGCCTGGGAGAAGGAAGCTCGGCGGGCAGGGATAGTACAAGTTCACCCCAAAGATTTGTGTAATACGCAACGACAGAGGTCGCCAGCGCTCCCGTTGCGAGAATGTTCCCTCCGCTCTTCACCTGCCAGATGAGCCTTCCGGCGGGAAGTTCCTTGCCACTCTCGGAATCGTTGACGATACAAACTCTGATCGGCGTCCTGGACCCGGAGTAGAAGTGGCGGCCGTAGAGTTCCGCGCTTACCAAAACTGGCTGAAGAGCATCGCTGAGTGCATGGTAGGTGGGGAACGGTTCTATCGTCTTTGCGTTCCAGACATTCTTAAACCAGCTGACATAGGCGAAGTGAAGCACTCCGGAGCATTCTGTGCGGTTTGTCCGGCGTATTGTTTCGGCCAACTCTTTTGTCATAAACGACTGGCGTTGCAGGAAAAAGGCAGGGTCGCGATTTTCATAAGCCTCTGGCCCGACCAGAGACTGCGGCGTATGGTGTTGGAATAGGTAGAACCGGGTGGGATGCCCGTCGTCATTTCTGGGATATCCGGTTGACATCTCCTGGCTGATGAGGGGACGGCCGGGATACGCCGCTTTCTTTCCGAATTCACCATGGTAGAGGTGGAAGAAGGATGGATCGTACCAACCGTAGTAGCGATGAGCATCGTCGACATCTCCATCGTCGAAATCGCTGGGACGGACCAGATTCTCGTACTCGGCACCAATCTCCTGCCGGCAATAGCTTGAATCGCAGACGACAGGTCGGGTTGGGTCCATCTTTCTGATGGAGCGGACCATGTCGCTGAGGACCTCCCATTTCTCCCGCAAGAGAGTTGGATTCTTTCGCTCCAGAACTTCAAACTTCATCTCGTTGTTCACTGTCCAGAGAAGGAGGGAAGGGTGGTTGCGATGCTTGTGAATGAGGGAAAGAAACTCGCTCTTCCATACGGAGAGCAGTTCTTTGGAGGGCAGATCTCCTTCAAGCATTAGCCATGGCCAGGTTCCTTCGTAGGACACGGCCATGCCAGCCTCGTCGGCAGCCTCCAGCCAGCGGGTGGTGAACGGGACGGTATGGGATCGAGTTGCGATGACATTACCTGCCTTCGCAAGCTGCATAAAGTGTTTCGCGAGTTCTGCGTCGTTTGGCCGGAGCGCATTGGGAAAGTGATTGGCGCCCCGAAGCCAGAAGGGCTTGCCATTGAGTATCAACCGGCCTTTATCCGTAGCAAAGGTGCGGAATCCAAACGTCGTCTTATGTTTATCGAGAACTGTATCTCCGGAGGTCATCGTAATCTCCAGCACGTACAGATGCGGTTCGTGGGGAGACCAGAGTTTAGGACTCAGATCGGGAGTCATCAGGTGCAAGACTGCTGGAGTTGCGCCGATGGACTGCGACGCCGCGTGCTGGGCAGAATAGAGTTCTGTTCCGTCGGCTGAGGACGCGATCGTGTAGGAGATGGAAACCTCTCTGTTTCGAGCCGTAGCATTGCGGAGTATTACCTCAAAATCCAGGCCGTTGAGCCGTGGCTTTGTATAGACCTCCTGCACGGAGACCTCGTTTGTCACCAAGAGTGTGACGGGTTGCCAGATCCCGCTGGCGTCATTGGGGTACATGCCGTGAGGCAACGAGGAAAGCATCTCGCTAGTGACCTCAACTGTCACTGCGACGCCGAGGACTTCGTTCTTGTCACTTCGGCTCCCAAAATGTCCCACGACGTGAACTGCGAGTAGATTTTTGCCGGGCTTTACCGCATGTGTAATGTCGCAGCGAACTTCGCCGAACATGCCGACGTGAGAGCCAACCTGGACCCCATTCAGCCATACGTCCGCAACCTTGGCGATAGCGTCGAAGCAGAGTTCGAAGCGCCGGTTGGCGACCGAAGCCGGGAGATTGAGATAGTGCCGATACCACCCGCCTTTGGTCGCGCGCCAATCAAAGGTGTATCCATCGAGCCGGCCCATCTCCGCTTCATAGAATTTGTCGCAGATGCCTTTCGAAGCGGAGACGCCCTTAAGTTTCGGAAATCCTGTTTCACCGTGCAGCCAGGACAGGGTTGGCGTCCAGAAGTGGGGAACCTCCATTACGTGCCATTGGCGGTCGTCGAGAATCTCCGACTGTGGTGCCACCGATGGAGCGAGCTCCTGATCCGGGAGGAAGAGCCAGCTGCCATCCAGTTGGCATTCAACGCGGGGCTGGTCAAGCGAGTGCACCTCGGCCGGCAGGTAGGCATCGCGCCGATTTGTCCGGAGGGCTTCTTTGTCGATCTTCGGGGCGCTCCATACGGCATTGCCCAAGGCGTCAATGATTGCCGAATCTCCCACAGAGAGGGCATTCGCCTTCACATTGCGAAACTCGGCCGGCAACCAGCCGCCGCCGAGCGACACTCCTCCTTCGGCCCAGGGTGCCTCGTCATCGATCACGTTAATGCGTGGAGTTGTCTCCTGATTCAGGAAGATGAGGATGCGGTTGCCGCGTGTGACCGCTCGCAGCGTGTACCAATCACCCGGGACGGGATGAAAGTCCAATGGGGCGATGCCGAGAAACCTGGCTGCGCCATCGGCTCCGTAACGAGCCAGGTAGAGGTCGTCGTTGTTGCCGCCGCGGAGAGCGAAGACGTATCTGCTGTCGCGATCACGGCACTTGATGCCGCTCCAAATCTGGACCTCGGACACGCCCTGCGGTGTTCTGCCGTCGAACGAAAAATTGCAATCGCCATATTGCTGTTGCTCGATTGTGAAGCCGTCCTGAATGATGGTGGAATTCTGGAGATGCTGCAACACGATCCTGCCATAGGATTTCCAAAGCGCATTCCCGGCTTCCGGCAGTGCTGGGTTTTGAAAAGCGGAAGAGAGCGACCCCAGCATTTCTGCATGAGCCGTATTGGGCAACGCATAAGCAGTTGCGGCAGCAGAGACCTGACCTAGAAACCTTCTTCTTGACAGCATAATGAGTCCTTAACGCCTTCCGTTTGATTCCGCTTCCCGCATCGACGCGAGGAAGTGGTCGTGCGCGTATGGTTGCGATGCCATGCGCGGCAATTGTATAGTACCTTCACTTGAGTCGTAGAACGACATCGCTCTTCCTGCGGCTCAATGGCGTTCCGCTGAAACGTTTTGGAGGCTATCGAGTGATAGTGCGATCGTTGTACCGATGCTGCGCGCTGGTTCTTGTGTTGACTGGGCCTGGACGCATGGCGATGGCATCCACCGATTTCAAACATGCGTTCGCTCCTACGGCTCCATTTGTGCCCCCGCCTGAGCAGGCATATCGTCACGATCTTTGCCTGAATGGCTCATGGCAGTTTCAACCGGTTGCGTTGCCAAAGAACTTCCATGAAGGCGTCGATCGAGCTCCTGAACTGACAATGCCCGTGCCCTCGGCGTGGGAGACGGTTCCGGTCAAGGTGCCTTCTCCCTGGAATGTCAACAGCTTCGCAAGCCGTCGCGGTTTGGGAGGGGATTTCCGCACCTATCCGAGCTATCCCGCAGCGTGGGAATCTGTAGAAATGGGATGGTTGCGCCGAAGCGTGCGGATTCCCGCCGATTGGAAGGGCGATCGGGTGCTGCTGCACTTTGCGGCCATCGCCGGCGATGTACGTATCCTGGTCAATGGAAAGACTGCGGGGAAGACCTTCGATATCTTCTTCCCGTTCGACGTGGATATTACCAATCTGGTCGCGCCCGGCGAGAGCGCTGAAATTCTTGTGGGTGTACGTAAGCCGTCGCTCTTCGACGTCAAAGGAAAATACGGGCGAAGAGAGTACCAGGCAGGATCCTTTTGGGGCCAGCATATCGTGGGTATCTGGCAGGATGTGGATCTTGTGGGCGTGCCTCCCGTGAGGGTGACGAGCACGTTTGTGCAATCGAATGTCAGTCAAAAGACACTCAAGGTCGACGTAACCTTGCGAAACGACAGCAATGCTGATGCTACGGTCGATCTTGCGGGCGAGGTCCATCGGTGGACTTCGCTGGCAGACAAAGATGGAGTGGAAGCTCCGGAGCCTCTCTGGAAGCTGGAACCCCATGTGGATGCCAGTCTAACGAGTCCACAGATACGGATTGCCGCGCATCAGGAGGCGACCGTCACACTTCAGACGCGAGTCGATTCACAGCTCGCGCTCTGGTCTGCGGAGCATCCCAATCTTTACGGATTGATCGTTGATGTGAAGAGCGGAGACCGTGTCGTAGACGCCAAGTACCAGCGCTTCGGATGGCGCGAGTTCAAGTTCAAAGGCTCGGCGGTCGAACTGAACGGAAAACCGATCGTTTTGAAGGGCGATTCCTGGCACTTCCTTGGTATTCCGCAAATGACGCGGAGGTATGCGTGGGCGTGGTTCAGGGCCCTGCATGACGCTCATGAGAATGCGGTACGGCTGCACGCGGAACCCTATCCTCCGTTCTATTTGGATGTCGCCGACGAGATGGGCATCATGGTCCTGGATGAAACCGCGATCTGGGCGAGCGATGGAGGTCCGAAGCTCGACTCCGATGCATTTTGGCAGGATACGAAGTCGCATGTCGCTCAGTTAGTCGTCCGCGACCGCAATCATCCGTCCGTGTTTGGGTGGAGCGTTTGCAATGAAGTAAAGCCGGTGGTCGCGAACGTGTTTCACGGGCCGCCGGAGATGATGCAGACGCTCTATGGGTACTATTCAATCTGGTTGGAGATTGTTCATCGACTCGATCCAACCCGGCAATGGGTCTCGGCCGATGGAGATGGAGACGGTGGTGGACGCCTGCCCGTCAACATGCTGCATTATGCCGGGCCAGATTCCATGATGCAGGCGGAGAAATTAGGGAAGCCCTGGGGGGTAGGAGAGGCAGGCGGTGCTTATTATGCCACGCCGGAACAGGTTGCCAGAACCTATGGGGAACGTGCGTATGTCTCCTTCGAAGGTCGAATGGAGGGCATTGCGGTCGAGTCCTATCAGAACCTGATCGACCAGAGAAAAAATGACGCGGACTACCGGAGTGTGTTCAATCTGGTCTGGTACGGATTGCGTCCGCTGGCGCTCGGAATGGCGGATACCTCGCGCCCGCCGGAGCTTACGGACGGAGTATTCTTCCCCGCGTTTGAAGAGGGCAAACCCGGTGTGCAACCGGAGCGCCTTGGGCCCTATTCGACGACTCTGAACCCTGGATACGATTCCGCGCTCAAGCCATACGAGACGTGGCCACTCTTCGATGCGATCAAAGATGCCAATAGCGATCCTGTCGTGAAGCTGCCCTGGACGGCTGAGGCTTCCGGTTCCGGCCATTCGTCACCAGCGAAGACGAAGCCCGTCCAAAGCATCTCTATTCTTTCCGGGCCCAACGGCGATCTTGAGCGGGAGCTTCTGAGCGATGGAGTCCCGCAAAACCTCCTTCACGACGGGGTGCCCGATCTGCTGTTCATCGACGGACGCACCCCTCCCGCGGGAACGGCGCGAGGCAGCATGGATACCGTTCTCGGTAAAGGCGGAACGGTGGTTGTCTGGGGAGTCGCGCCGAAGACACTGTCACAGTTGAACGGATTGCTTCCGGCATCGCTAGAGGTGACATATCTACAGAGTTCCTCGCTTCTGCCGGTTGCGGCCAGTCCTGTGACGGCGGGGTTGAAGCCGTCGGATCTCTATTTCTCGGAGTCCTCGCCACAGATCATTCTTGACGGCGGCCTGGCGGGCCCGCTGGTCCAACAGGGCACGGTTTTGTTGGAGGCTGCGAATACTGACTGGCTGAAATGGAACAAGGAAGCTGAGTATGCGAAGACGGCAATGGTCGTGCGCTCCGAGCGGGAGGCCAGGCCGGCCGGAGCGGCTATTGTCGAGATCAAGCAGGGAAGCGGCAGGCTACTGCTGATCGACGTTCCCGCGTCGTCGCCGGTTTACAAAGCCCAACTGATGGACCGCCGCTTGCTCGAGAATCTCGGGGTTGGCCTTGGCCCCCAGGTAGATGTGGGCGAACCGTTTCTCAAGAACGGAACTCTCGTGCGAACCCTGGCAGTAGGGCATTTCAAGGCCGAGGGGAGCGGCGCTGCGACCGTCTATGTCGATCCAGTCGACCGGGCTAAATTCCGGAACGATGAGAGAGTTCAAGACCTTCGGTGGGTGAGCCTCAGGGCGGGACTTAGCGGATTCAATCTCAATGGTTCTCCGCTCTCCGGTCTGTCGGACAAGTCGGTGGTCTATCTGAGCTTTTGGGTGCAGAGCCCGCGTTCTCTCGATAATCTGCTGATCGAGCCGAATGTTCCGAAGCTGGATCTCGCGCTCGAGAGCAAGGATGAGGTCGAGTTGTTTCTAAATGGAAAGAGC
>Ga0302233_10000915_pt1 | contig 21984 bp, 30 predicted proteins | sample II_Palsa_N3_1_FD_193516 | JGI IMG/M metagenome (GOLD analysis project Ga0302233, IMG submission 193516) | Peat permafrost microbial communities from Stordalen Mire near Abisko, Sweden - II_Palsa_N3_1 | ecosystem: Environmental > Terrestrial > Soil > Palsa > Peat permafrost | place: Sweden... | reverse complement strand
CCAAAACCAACTAAATGAGTACTGAACAGCGGGTGTTCAGAGCCCCGATGTTTGGCGTGGACGGTGTTGCGCTGGTCAAGCAGCGGTTCAAGAAGCGGTACCGCCATCCGACGCTGGACGACCAGCTGACGACCAAGCGGATCAAGGAGGAGGCGCGGAGTCTGCAGCGGAGTCAGCGGGCGGGGCTGCACGTGCCCACAGTGTACGCGGTGGACCTGGTGCGCCACAGTATCTACATGGAGTACATTGACGCGCCCAGCGCCAAGGCCTACCTCCAGGCAGCTTACACGGGACAGCAGACGTACTCGGTTGACCTGGAGCCGCTTGCCCAGAGGATCGGCACGGGGCTGGCGCAGCTGCACGACCTCAACATTATCCACGGCGACCTCACCACATCAAACATGCTCGTGCGGTCCGGTGAAGGCGACGACAGCCAGATCGACCTTGTCTTTATCGACTTTGGCCTGAGTTACCAGTCCAACATGGCAGAGGACAAGGGCGTGGACCTGTACGTGCTTGAGCGCGCCCTCAGCAGTACCCATCCGGCCACCGAGCAGCTGTGGAAAAGTATCATCCAAGTCTACATTGCCAGCAGCAAGAATGGGCCAGCAGTGGGGAAAAAGCTGGAGGACGTTCGTCGTCGTGGTCGCAAGCGCACGATGATTGGATAAGAGGTTAAATTTTGCTTTTATTGTACATTTACAGCATTTTAGTAATCCTCAGAGAGGGAAATGTTGCTCTGCTCGACTTGGTCGGTGAAGGGGAAATAAAACATGAACCAGAAGTCGGACGTGGCAAACGGCCCCGGGTTGATGTACATGGAATCGACGTGCTTTTTTGTAAACATCTCGTGCTGGTCACCGAGGAAGAGCTGGAACAAAGCACGTGTAAGTAAACTAAAACAATCCTGGCCGTACAGCATTGGGCAGCGGGTACAACGAGAGGGCGTGGTCGTAGGCCCAGTAGACAGGACGGACGCTGAGCGGCAGTGGGGAAAGGTGAGCTTGATCAAAAAGCGTTTTGGCAAGCTGCGTTGAAACCAACTGGGAGTAAAAACACGACTACTGAAACAAGACCTTACGAGATCGGGAATCTGCTTGCTGGATTCGGCGGACGGAGCACGGATGCAGTTTCGGCGCATTTTTCCGACCATGTCGTCCCTGAAAAACATGACCTCCTTTGTGCAGAATCGGATGCGGCACGGGTTGCTGGCGAAGACGGCAGTGGGCACCTTTTCGCGCATCCTTTGTGTGTATACGGCCGGGATGCCTGCATAAAAATACCACTTTTTAGGACGGAAGGGCGCGCATTCTGATACCTGGGCGCGGGAGAACCGTGCTCATGCCAGGGTCGGTCAGGCTGGGCACAAAGACAAACTGGGACAAGCGGGCGAGCGTGGGGAAGTCGGCAATGAGGTCCGCTAGCTCGTCAAAGCACTCCTTGTATCGGATCGAGTCGGCGCCGTTGTAGACAAACGGCATCGACAAGAAGCTGCCCATAAACACAAAGGCAAGAGGGGGGTTCTCCGAAAAGCCCTTGAAAAGCAGACGCAGAGCTTGCATGACCTTTGGTTTGTCCAGCCAGACGTCTGACAGCACTGCCACTGCGCCGTCCTGAGCTTCCATTTCGACGTTTGCAAGCTCACCCTGTTGGCCACCATCAAGTCAGTACGTAGTAGAAAAACCGTCGTGCAACGACACCTCTGTCTCCATCTGCGCACCACCCCAAAAGTTGATGTGCCCAAAGATGGAGTGCGTTAGCTCGGCAGACTCGGCAGGCGGCATGGCCATGTTGGTCACTTTGAATATGCTGTCTGCATATGACCCCTCGACAATGACAAAGCAGAACTCGGTGTAGAGGCCCTCCATCATATCCTGGTAGTATACGAGTTAGCGTCCCTTTCTTGGTTCTTTAGAAGATGATACAACGGCGTGCGAGAAATCGAGCTCAATGTTTGCCTCTGGCTCCTCGATAAAGTACCGTCCCTCCTTGAGCTGGCTGAGCATGCCAAAGATCAGACACTCACCCGACACGCCCACCAGCGACTGGATGGGGGTGATCTAATCGATAGCTCGCTCAGCACAGGCCACACCCAAAAAAACACAAGGGGGCGTACTTTTAATCGGTCGCCTCCGCCGCCAGTGTTTGTCGTAAAGTTGGCATTTCGGTACAGACGCTGCTTGATGAGATCGTAGCGGCTGCGGATGTAGTCTATCTTTGCGGCCGGCGAGGCAAACAGCTTGGGCTCGTCGCGATGTCTTTGGATTTTGTTTTAGGATCAATTGTTGTTTTTTGTGTGTAGCAAACAAACGGTTACTTGAAAAAGTTCTTGCGCTCGGCGTCGTACTTGAGCCTGGGCACACTGAACGCGTCGATGACCTGGATGTATCTCCGCGCCTCTGCCAGCTTGTCGTCCTTGGAGTCGTCGGTCGTGCGCATGAGCCCCACCACGACGCGCTTGAGCACCTCCAGATCGACCAAGACCGACGACACGTCCTGCTGCTGGTACGCCTCGATGATGTAGCCCAGCGACTGCTGGATCACCCCCGCGTCATCCGGCACGTTGGCAAACACCTCGAGCATGTACGTCAGGGCCTCCACGGGCAGCGACAGGCCATTGAGCTGTTTTGCGCGCCAAATTTTCGAACGTGCCAAAGCGGGATTGAAAAAAGACAAGAGCAAGCGTTTTTTTTAAAAAAACAAAGGAAACAAGCAGCACAAAAACGAGCAGTACCTTGGTGAACTGCAGGTAGAACTGCTTCTTGAGCCGGTTCGCGTGGTCGGCGCTGAGCTGCTTCATAGTTGACATTTTTATACAAGTGTTGCCCCCAATGGATGAGGACAAGCTCTCGAGGCACAGGGAGTTTGTCAAGCAGCATCCGCTGACGCCGGCCGAGCGGGATGTATCGCAGGAGTGCGTCAACATGATGGTCAATCGGGGTATGTGTGCGGCGTGTGTATGTATCTGGTTTTGACCGTGTGTTTGTTTGCAATTAGGACTGGTGGGGACAGTGCTGATGTACGCAATCGGCGCCGTTTATTGTACGATGGCCACAACAAATGGGCTCTAACAGTATGCCCCCCCCTTCCCTTCTTGCAGTGCGTCGAAATCCGCAGTACACCAAGGCTCGTCCCATTGTCAGCCGCTTCTTCAAATATGGTACGTTATTTGGCAAAAGGTATGACCGCTGACGACGTTTGCTGCACAGGCTCGCTGCCGATCGCCGGGTACTACGCGTCCCAGACAGCAAGGTCTGCGTGCATCGAGCGGTTCACCGAGCTGGACACGCCGTACGCAAGGCATTTCCGCGCCTTTGCGCTCAATGACCAGTCTGTGAGCGATCCCATGTACGAGGAAATCAACGACGGCAGCTCGGCGGTCGAGGACGAGCTCAAGCTGTGGCAGGAGCGTAACGGCGTTGTCGCGTACGATCATCGAAAGGATATTTATTTAGTAAAAAGCGAAAACAGTGCCCAGGCGCTCGCAGAACAAGAACAGCTGCAGCAAACACAGGCCCAACAGCAACAGCAGCAGCAAGCTCAGCAGAACTCTTCTGACAAGAACTTTATCACGTTCGAAGACTTGAGACAGCGTGCCATGGCCGAGGATGCACGAAAGCGCGCGGCCCAACAGGCGGCCGCGGAGGAGAAAGCGGCCAAGATCAGGGCCCGCAAGCAAAAGTCGTCGGACGACGACGATGAGGTCGACGGCGCGCCCACAGGCGGCCAAAAGAAGGGCACCACTTGGAGCGAGATTCGCAAGCACGTTTCCGAGTATGGCATTGAGAGCTCACCTTCGTAATCAAAAAACAAAAAGGCGGTTTCTTGTTTTTTTTTTAAAACCAACTTGCACGAAAATAACACAAGGATCTATCTATTTGCACATGCTCTCGAGAATATCCAGCGTCTTCTTGATATCCTTTCTGTTTTGCACACACCCAGGTTAGACCTGACCAAAAAGCATTGAACGCACATTTGCGTCGCAATGGTGTAGATCGGTGCGATCTCTGCGTTCAGTTCGTCCGTCTTGTTGATGAGCAAGAGCGTGTCGTCCATGCACTTGCTCACCGCCTTGCTGACGTTCTGCGTGCCCAAGTTGTATGCCTCGGTGGACTTGAGGGTCACGTTTGTAATCTAGTTGCTTTGCGGTTCAGCAATCGTCCCCAACCTCGCACTGGTTCAGTTACAGCATGCACTTGCGCCTGCAACCCGCCCATCACATGCAGCACATTGTCCGAAATCGCCACGGCCTGCTCCTGCAACTCTCGCAACAGCTTTGGGTCAAACGTCAGCACCTGCTCCTGCTGCAGCGATTCCAGCTGTTGCAGCTGTTCATCCTCGTCGGTCTGTTGTTCGTCATCGTGCCCGTCCACCTGTTCCGGCTTGGCATCGTCGTCGCCGCCGACGCCGCTGCTGCCGACAACGACGCCGCCCTCTTGCTGCCTCAGCTTGTCGAGCTTTCCCGTCACCACGGACGACGTGAGAGGGACCAGGCCAGACATTCGACAAAAAAGGTGTTGCGTTAGGGAAGTCATACCACTATTATGGCGCCGTCCTATTTTTGCGTTCAGGCGGCCAGGGATGTTTATAAAGCCGGCACCGACGCTCACGTTCAACCAGACGAACCGGTGGACGGAGCAGGCGGCCAATAGGTACGCGTGCCGCGAAGAGCACACGAAGCGAGCTAAACGAATCCCCCCCCCCCTCCTCTAAACGAAACAAACTGATCACGTCGCGTTGCGTTGTGTGACCCCAGCTTCTTCGTGCTGCAGCAGAAGCGGCCGACGACGTTCCTCGGCGTGAGTTTTGACATGGGCAAGCTGATGGGCTCGAACGCGACCAAGGCGAGCCACGAGGACTACCAGTGGCGCATCATCCTTCGACACAGCAACAACAAGGTAAAACCCCCACGCACACGAAGAAGGAGGAAGGCCCTGCTCTAAACGGCTGCGCGTAGGACGAGTTTGTCATTGCCGTGTCGGACGCGTTTGAGCACATCCACCGGGACTGGCAGTGGATCGAGCGCAACGTGTTTGTGCAGCTGTCCGAGATGGATCTGCCAAAGATTGACGACTTTCTCATGACCACGTTCGAGGACATTGTCCGGCGCAAGGCCCCCGAGGTCGAGACCAACACGATCGAGCTGCAGCTGCTGCGTGACCGCTTCCTCGTGTCGTTCCCCCTGCCCTCCGAGCCGCTGCTGAACTGTAAGCACCCGAGCAAACCTTTGAAAACTAAACAAACTTGTTAGTCTGCCAGGCGGGGTACACAGACAACGTTGCAGCACCCGTCATCCACGGCACTGTCTTCCTCACACCAAACTACGTCTGCTTTATCACCGAGGCTACCGAGGCGAACGACCCGGTCAAGAAGATTGTGTCGTTCCGCGATGTCATGTCTGTCGAACGCAAGTACATTCCAGCAGCGAGTACGCACGCACAGTCATCTCTCTCTCGCTCTCTCGCTCTCCTTTGCGCTTATTTCCCCTCCCTCTCCCCGTACTAGATCTCCTCCTGCTCAAGTCCGAGGCCGTCGCGCTGAAAACCAAGGCGACAAACCACTACTTTTCGCCCACGAGCCAGCGCGGCGAGATGCTCCGGCTGATCGAGCGGTTATGTGAGGAGGCGCTCAGCAGGATCGTCAACAACGTCCAGGCAGATTACGATCGCGACTTTGTCAAACGGTCCGTCTCGGATGGCGCCTCGGCCGACCTGTCGACGTCTGCAGACAGCCGAGCGCTGGCTCTGGCGGCGTCCACTATTATAAGTGACAGCGGAGACGACCTCGCTGACCACCAGGGGCAACACAACGCCGACAGCCTCGACGCCGACGAGAATGACGCAGAAGAGGTTTGTTCTGTGCTGCAAATTTACCGTTGCCTTTATCGAGCAATACATTTTCCCCACAACGCAGACGGTCGTCGAGCCCAGTGCTCCTGCGTATCGCTCAACACTGCTGCACGAGCTGGACGATGAGGCACGCAACAGGAGATTCCGCACGCTCTTCCGTCTGCCCGTGTCAGAAGTCGTCCTGGAGAGCCACGAGGCCAACTTTTTGTATCTTTCGAAATGTTGTTTACATAAACACTCAATGTCATTCTGTCAGCTGTGTCCCCGAAAACGTGCACGTGAGCGGGAGGATACACATTTCGCTCAACTTTATAAACTTTTCCGGCGACAGTATGCTGTTCTGTCTTTTTATTATTATTTTTTATGTTATTTTAATGAAAAAAACCTCTCGGCAGACTTTCACGTCTTGCTGGCCCTGCCGTTTAGCGAGATCACGTCAGTGCGCAAGCAGACGACTGGTTTCTTCCAGAGCGAGCTGCAGCTGGGCACACGGTCTGGGCAGGAAATCACGTTTAGTGGCCTCAAGTCGCGCCAGCCCATCTACGACGTGATCATGAACCGAATGCGCACGGTCGACTACCCGTCCTTGTCGCTTGCGGACGCGCACAGTGGCTTTCCATCCAGTCCTGCAGCTAACCGGACAGCACCGTCCTCCTTGGCCGCGTCGGCGTCGCCTTCTGCAGGAACAGCGTCGCCCAAGCCTGTCGAGTCGATCGCGTCAACAGACGCTGCGTCCGACAGCTCCTCGTCTGTGACAGCAGAGTCGATAGATACCATCCAAGAGCGTGGCCTGGACGTCAACATGGCCAACCTGATTGACGGGTAATACAAGCATTTCCACAACAACAAAAAAAATGTAAACCACTGTGACATTACAGCGCCCCTGTGGACGAGGACGAGATCCAGCAACGCACGGCCGAGTGGAACTTGTTTATGCAACGATACGACATCCGTGGGTGCATCCAAAAGTTCCCCCGCATGCGCGAACTTGTGACCTTTGGCATCCCGCCGTCCCTGCGGCCCTCATTCTGGATGCTCTACTCTGGCGCCGTCTTTGACCGGCCCCCAGCAGATTATTACAAGACGCTTTTGTCCAAAAACAAGGTATTATTCTATGAGACATACCTTTTTTTTTTTTTTTTTGCTTATTTTATTTCTTTAGGACCAACGGTCAACGGCCATAGAAGAGATCGAGAAGGATCTCCACCGCAGTCTTCCCGAGCATAACGCCTTCCAGTCCAAGCTCGGCCTGGCCGCGCTTCGTCGTGTGCTGGTGGCGTACTCGTGGAAGCATCCCATCGTGGGCTACTGCCAGTCGATGAATATCATTGCTGGCGTTTTCCTGCTGCACGTGAGCGAGCAGGAGGCGTTCTGGCTGCTGGCCACGGTCGTGGAGCGACTCGTGCCCGACTACTACTCCAAGACGATGGTTGGCGCCGTGACGGATCAAAAGGTGTTTGAGCATCTCGTGGCGGAGGAGTTGCCGGCCGTGCGCAACCACCTCGTCAACCTGGGCGTCAACATCCACGCACTCTCCGTGCCATGGTTTGTGTGTCTCTACCTGAACACTGTACCGCTGGCGTCTGCTGCGCGCATTCTCGACTGCCTGATCTACGAGGGCTCTAGGTTCCTCTTCCAGTTGGGCCTGGCTGTTCTCAAGGTCAAGAGCGCCGAGCTCATGCAGGCCGAGGACGATGACGAGGTCATGACGATCCTCAAGGCGTACTTTAACAGCCTCGACGACACGCTCGTAAAGTACCCGCAGGAGAAACGTAATTATATAAATAAATAAAAAAACGGGGGTTGCCCTATGAAAACAACTCGTTAAAATTATTTTGTCTAGCACTGACTCAGCTGCTCGCGGTGGCAACGCGCGATTTCGCACACATCAAGGCCAACAACATTGACAACCACCGTCGCCGCTACCGAGTGGGTGTTGTGCACAACGTGGAGGACATCAACCGCAAGTCGCAGATCCGCGATCTCGAGGGCGAGACCAAGCTCAACTTTACCGAGCTCGGCTACGTGTACGACGAGTTTAAGAGCGCAAAGTTTTCTGCAGGCAACCTCGACAGCCGTGGCATGACGCGAAAGTATGGCTTCTGCTTGTTTATTATTTATTTATGTCATTGCTATAGAGAGTTTTTGACCTTTGTGCGCAAGTGGTCGATGTGGGGTCTCAACGCAACCCTGTCCATAAGCCGCCGTGCGACTGGAGGAGGGCACGAGGTCAAGCAGACGTTTGAGATGAGTCCACCAGAGCCGTCTTGGCTGGCCTCGCGTCCATCTGGCCGTGCGCAGGTCCTCATGGGCGAACGTCTGTTCAAGTACCTCGAGACCAAGTCGACGACGGGTGTGGTGGACTTTGCCTCGACCACGAGGACGCTTGCGACGATCAGCAGCGGCGATCTGCACGCCAAGGTGCAGCTGTTTTTCGACCTGCACGACACGGACCACGACGGCTTCCTCACGCACGACGACGTGACCCAAATGGTCGACTCGTTCCTCGTCCTCTTCCGAGACTCTGACGACGATCACGAGGAGCACATGACGGCACTCTCGTCCCTGACCAAAGGCAGTATGTGATCATCGTCTGTAGTTTTCAAGATGTTTTTTTAACGCTTGTCCCTAGTGTACACAGAGACATCAGGCGCCAACAGCACAGAGTACAACGAGGGTGCATCATCGTCGTCATCAACGCTCTCGTTCAACGCCTTTTTCCTCCTCATCAACTCGCACGCCAGCCTGTCCAAGTACTTTAGCTCGCGGCACGCAGTCATGCCAGAATAAAACCAATGTTTTAACGTTTCGGCGTTGTATAATACACCTGCAAAAAAAAAAAAAATAAATAGATGCAAAATAGATGCTAAAATCACTGATTTTTACGCGTATTTCTTTACGCGTATTTCTCGCTATATGCCGGCGTCAGTCTGGCCTGCGCTCAGGTCCGGTTGTTGCCTACGTGTCTCTTTTTTTCATTACTTGCGAAACATTCAGATGTCCCGCTGAACGGGAGTCAGGTTGAACATCATTGACAAGAAGAGCTCCTCGGCCCCTGTTTGGGCTCCTTGTTCGTTTTTTTGTTTTTCTCGATCGGTTGCTGGTCTGCTCAAAAACTGAATTTTTCCTCAAGCGCTCTGGCGCCGTCGAGGAGGGAGGGATAGGAGAGAGAGGCATTGAGCGCATGAAAAGTTCCGGGTTGGTCGAAAGGGTATTTTCTGTTTTGCAAAGCATCCGAGTGCGTCATTTGGTGTGAAAAGCTTCCCACTTCCGGAAAGGGAAAGTGTGCCCCGTCTTTTTTTCGGTGTTGTTTGGACCCCTTTCGCTTACTCTTTTTTCTTCTTCGGGGGTTGGTTTGTTGGGGGGGCTGTACAAGGCGCTGTGTGTGCCCTTTGCCTGTCGGAACACCGTGTTTACGGCGGTGAAAAGTTTTCTCAACATTCCTTCACGCAGACGAGCGCGCTCTTCCTGTCCTCATTTAGCGTCCGCTCCCCGCTCATGACGTTTAGCACCAGCAACGTCGCAGCAACGGCTTCAGCAGTGCTGTTTGTGCTGGCGGTTGCCGCCGCCGCCGCCGCATCAGCAGCGATAGCAGCAACAGACAACAACCAGCAACCATTACAGCTGAGGGCCAAAACCCAAAACAGTATATCGTCGTTTCGTTCCTTGTTTTGCTTTGGTCTTACGCTCTGGACCCCTTTCGACTGCGCCGTGTAGAAGAATGCTACATCTGCCGTGCAACACAGGGGAGTTTTGCCGAGCTTCTGGACCTGCCCTTGTCCGAACTGGTACGTACTGTACTTTTTTTGTTTCCTGGTTTAAAGGCGATTAATTTTTCGATTTTCTGGCTGCGTTTTGGTCGGTTGCCAACAGCCAATGGACCTGGTCGACCATGTGTGCACGATGCCCGCTCTGCGCTCGGTCTCGTACGAGGACTGCTCAGACTTTATTTGTACGTGTTTTGTGCTTGTTTTATGCTTATCTAATATGACCGGGTGATGGTCAGTGACCTACACAAGGACCATCCTCATCCGCATGGCCCTGGGCGCCACGGACGACGTGTGCGACGAGTTGTGGTACCTACCACTGCTGCAGTACGGGATCCACGAGCGCATGTGCGATCCCGTGGTCGCCAGTCGGACCAAGTCCCTGGACACCGCATCATCCGAATCCTCGTCCGACGTTGGCCAACCCTCCTCCTCCTCCTCCTCCTCCTCCTCCTCCTCCGTGGCTGTCGTTGCCGCTGAGGTATTGCCACTGCCGCCCTCGTCGGCCGGCTCGGTCTCGTTCACGCTGCTCATCCGCGTCATTATCGAGATGCGCAACCTGCCCGACCAGGTCTCCTCCAGCATTGTCAGCGAAGGCGATACCACACTCCTCACGATCGACGTCACCCGGACCGATGGCGACAACAACGACTATAACGAGAACAGCGCGACCGAGTTCCTGTTTAGCCTGGTGACGGAAGTGTTCTCGGGATCGTCCTCAAAGGCGGACGTTTCTACATCTTCCGGATCGGTGGAAAGCGCTGCTGCCGCGAGTGACAACGCGAATTTCATTAGCATGAACACTGCCGCGGCCAAGAGCCTGCTTGATCGTATGCTTGTTTTTACTTGATAACCAACTAAATAAATCCAACTTAGAATTGGGCGAACACATCACCAGGGCCCGCGTCGCAACGTTGTCGCTCTGCATGGCCTCTTTCATCTTTGTCGTTTTGTTGATTTTCGAGTCCTGGCTGGATCACGACGACGACGACATCGTCGAGGTCAGGCTCGTCCAAACGGAAAGCCAGCACGCTGCTGTCAGTGCCACCTCGTCGTCTGATGAATACTCGCTGCTCGATGTAAAAGTTGTCCGAGACGGCGGCGGCGAGGCCGTCTAGTCCGTGAGTCCCCCCCTCACAACCTGCGTCGCTGCAGGGAAAAATCTGAAAGTATTGCACATGAGTATTGCACCTGTAGCTTTGCTAGGTCGAGTTTGACAGTGCGTTTTTCATAATTCAGGGGAGGGAGGGAAATGGGTCTACCAGCATCAAACAAAGGAAGCGCCAGTGGACATGTTCAAAAATTTGTCTGCAGGAAAAATATCTGTGCCATTGAAGTAGCGACCCTCGTTGTCGCCACCGCCAAAAACCACCAGGTGCTCTGCGTCGCTCGAGAGGGTGCAGGTGTGGCCTGCGCGCGCACTGGCCAGGAGTGCTGTCGAGACCTTGGTCCACTTGAGTTGGTGCGGCTCGGATGGCGTTGTCGAGACACCCGACAGGACAAAGGCATCGTTGGAGGCGTCGTTGCCGTCAAATCCTCCGTAGACAAAGATCGAGCCATTCGGGAGGAGGGTTGCCGTGTGCCAGCTAATAGTTAAAAAAATCATTGGACACAATAAAAATAGTTATGCCACACCTGCGAGGGGACGGAATATCGCCTTGGACGTCTGGCTTGACAAACTCAAAAGTGACGAGATCGAGGATGTAGACGTCGCTAAACACGATCGGCGCGTCCCACCCTCCAAAGATGACCAAAAGTGAGCCCACAAGAGTGGCCGTGTGGCTACAGCACGCAAGCTTAGTTGGCAAATTTTGTTCTTTTTTCTTGTTCAAGATTACCCTGAACGAGCACAGGGGCGCTCGCCAGTGATAAAGGGCTTGAACCAGTTGCGCTGCTCAATGTCGAGGCAGAAGAGCGTGTCGGAGCACTCGGAATCCATGATGCCGCCAAACACTAGTACGAGGTTTCTGTCGTACAGGGTGCACGAGTGGTAGGCCAGCGCGGGCACCTTGCCAGTTGTCTCCATCGTCTCCCAGGCGGACGTGGCCACGTCCAGCACGAGAACGTCCGCAAACCAGCGCTTGTACTTTGATCCGCCAAAGACGACGATCTTGCTCGAATCCGCGCTCATCAGCGCCGAGTGGCCCATCCGCTTGCCCGGTCCCGAGCCCTGCGTCTCCTGCACCTTCCACGAACGTTTTCCAATGTCAAACGACCACAGCCGGTCGTCTTGGAGCTCTTGTTTCTCGCCCTGGCCTCCAAAGACCCAAACGTGCGAAGCACTCACTGCCATCGCATGTCTGCCACAAGATGGACCGATAAATATTTCAAAAAAAAAAAAATAAAATAAAATAAAATTTTTACCCCCATCGGCCAGTCGGGACGACGGACGAGGACAAGGCAGAAACGGCAGCAGCAGCAGCAGCTGTGGGCTTGGCTCGCTCCGCTTTCGGAGATCGTGCATTGGGGGTGGTGGCGACGGTCGGTGCGTTCGTCTCCTCCTTGTCCTTGTGGTCGTCGGGAAGGTTGAAGGCAACGTGTCGCGTCCGTTTGGTGGTCGTGGAATCCTTGCTGCTGGGCGGCGACGAGAGCAATTTGTCCGCGACATCGTCGCTGTCCAGGTTGTGGCGCCTCTTGGAAGACGACAAAGGGGACGATCTGATCGGGCTGCTGGGCTCGTGCACCTACAGGGTTGCCCAATTATTAAAATCATCTGTTGCTAGTTGCATACCGACGAAACGGGTGTGAGCAGCGAGTCGTGGGTAGCAATGGTGACTGGAGCGTCAAACACAACGACGAGCCTGCCCATGCGGTTCGGATTGGCGTCGGCATAGGCTGTCTCCTGCCGTGTCCACGCAGGACAGACGGCCTCAGCGTGCCGTCCATGGCTCGTGCGAGCAAGCACACGAAATGGCTCGTCCCGCTGGATGGCCACAAGCAACGTCACGCCACTCGACTCGACCCACGTTGCCGCCGCCTTCTTTGGCGCCGCTGACGGCCAGTACGCCACGACCGCCTCTGGCAACGGCGAGATCGCAAAGTGGCACTGCACGGCAACGGACGCACCTCCGTCCAGCACCCCGGACGGCACATCCAGGCCGGCCAGCTTGGTGGGGTGCAGGCGGGACGGTGGCTCCAGCGGGTTGAGCACGGCGAAAACACCCAGCGGCATGTCCAGCTCGACTTCTGTTAACTCGGTCGTTTAGCTAGGAGGGACCCTCTTTCTCCCACTGTACCTTTGAGCGAGCGGACAGGCGTGCACAGCATCACGTCCTGCGCCACCACCGCCTCTTCCTCGCCTTGCAGGCGCTGTGGGGAAGGGCCCAGCTCCGAGGGCGACAGCCACCGTTGCAGCATTTCAAAAAAATTTGGCGCGCGAAAAAACTGAATGCGTGTCGCCCCTAGGCTCTCCGCAATTTTTACCATGTCGTCTTCTCCGAACGACCTGTCTGTCTGGCTCCAGGGCAGCGCATCTGCCGTGGCGCGCCGCGAGAAGCTGATGGCGATCGTCGCTGCTGAGCCGCTGTTTGACTACAGCAAGAAGATCTTTATGAGCCGCAGCGAGCGCTTCTACCACGGCGTGGCCATCGCGGGCCGGCTGATGGAGCTCAAGCGTGAGCACGGGCTGACGCTGGAGGAACACGGCATCCTGCGGGCGATGGTGGGCGATGGCATCACGTGCGTATTCATTATTGGCGCTTTGTTCCAAAAGCGGCTGCGTTATTTACTACAGGACAATCATCCACGACTCTGTGTTTACGCCTGCGCTGCTGACCCAGTCGAGCGACGAGCAGCTGGCCAAGTGGTGGCCGCTCGTGAGCAACTATGCCATCTTTGGAAGCTATGCCCAGACCGAGCTGGCCCACGGGAGCAACGTGCGCGCGCTGCAGACAGAGGCCGTGTTGGACAAGGCGACCGACGAGTTTGTCCTGCACACGCCCTCGGTGGAGGCAATCAAGTGGTGGATTGGTACGGGATAGTGTGTCGCGAAAAAAAAGAGCAGTGTTGCTTAGTGGTCGCTCGTTTGACAGGCGGGCTCGGCAAGATGGCGACGCACTCGATCGTGTGGGCGCGCCTCCTGATCGATGGAAAGGACAATGGTGTGCAGCCCTTTATGGTGCAAATTCGGTATCGATCTTTTGTGTATTTATTTGTTTATGTCTACACTAGCGACCTCAAGACACACAAGGCCCTTCCGGGCGTGACCGTGGGCGACATCGGGCCCAAGTTTGGCTTTGCCGGCGTCGACAACGGCTTCCTCAAGCTGGACCACGTGCGAATCCCCCGCACCGACATGCTCTGCCGCAACACGCAGGTTTCCAAGGACGGCAAGGTGCAGACGGCCAATCGCGCCCTCTCGTACGGTGGCATGCTCGCCGTCCGTGCCGGCATGGTAAAGAAACGAAATAGAAATAGAAATAGAAATAAATAAAAAAAAAAACATTATAGGTCCGAGATGCGGGTGAGAGCCTCGCTCGTGCCGTGACCGTGGCCATCCGGTACTCTGCGTTCCGTCGCCAGGGCGGCGGTCCACTCGGCAAGGAGACCATCATCCTCGACTACAACGTGCAGCAGTACCGTCTGTTCCCGCTCCTCGCCACGGCCTATGCCCTGCAGGCCACCGGATTCTGGATCGCCGACCTGCACAAGAAGCTGCAGGCGTCGCCGGCCGGTGCCGATCAGGCGCTCTTGCAGGACATGCACGCCGCCAGCGCCGGCCTCAAGTCGCTCTGCTCGACCCTGGCCGCAAACGGCATGGAGGAGAGCCGCAAGGCCATCGGCGGCCACGGCTACAGCCAGATGTCTGGTCTGCCCGACCTCTATGCCACCTACGTCCACATCAACACGGCCGAGGGCGACAACTACTTGATGACCCAGGTAGCAAGGGAAAAAGAAAAAAAAGGGCATTTTAACATTTTAATTCAATCTTTTTGGGCGCAGCAAACAACCCGGTACCTGCTCAAGCAGCTACAGGCCGTCCAGCAGCCCAATTCCAACAGCAAGCTGTCTGAGCAGACACAGTACCTCAAGAAAACGCTCCAGCAGCTGTCATCGGAGCGCTGGCCCGTCAAGACTGCCGAGGATCTGCACAATCCCGCTGTACTGTGTATCTATCTGGCTGAATATTTAATATTCAAGCACTGCTGTCTCTTTAGATGCAACTCCAAGCGATCGAGTACGTGGCCGCGATCCAGTTGCACCAGCTCAGCCAAAAGTTCCACAAGGCCGGCGGCGACGGCAACTTTGACAAGGCCTTTCAGTCTGTCCTGATTGAGGCGTACTCGACGTCCAACGCGCACTGCCGCCAGCTGCTCGCGCGCAACTTTATCACGAGCGTCCAGACTGCGCAGACCAAGCAGCCCGCGATCTACGCCGTCCTCAAGCGCCTGAGCGACCTGTTTGTCCTGCACAGCCTCGAGCAGAGCCTGGCCTCGCTCCTCGAGGTCGGCTTTGTCAACTCATCGCAAGCATCTCTTCTGCGTGACGGGATCCGTGTCCTGCTGGACCAGATCCGCCCGGATGCCGTGACCCTCGTGGACGCATGGATGTTCCCCGATCGCCAGCTGCAGTCGGCTCTCGCTCGCACCAACGAGGGCAACATCTACCAGCACCTGTACGACTGGGCACAACAGGAGCCCCTCAACCAGGACGACTCGGCCCGCATCGCGCAGTTTATCCAGCCGATCCTGCACCAGGGTCGTCTCCACGCGGCCAAAGCATCCAAGCTTTGAGAATCAAAAAAATTTTTCCAATCGAAACAAGAAGGGAAAACTGAAAGAAAAATGAGGGACATGCGAAAAGAAAAGGCGCGACGCATGATGGCGGTTCGAGACTGGCGCCGATCGTGCCCATCCAACCCTTACTCTTGCAGTTGTTTTTGTTGTTCTGATTGAAACATATGGAAATACACCGACGTAGTACAAGCAATTTTGGGAAACTTCAGTTGGAGAGGGGGGGTTAAAAAAGGATCAGATAAATTTATTTTTCTTATTTGAACGTGGAGGGACTGCTGGCTGCGGCGGTGGCTGTGCCGATACTGATGCGTTTGACTTTGTTGAGGGTGCTCGTCACGGGGCCGATCTTCTTCTGGTACTTGAGGTACTCGCGAGTGTCGCTTCGGAGGTACGACGAGATGGACCGCTAAAAACACAAAAATAATTGTTAATAATAAAATTAAGTGCTGTTGCTCTACCTTGCTGAACAGATCGGGGTTCAGGTCCACGGCGGTAAGACCGACCGAGTTGCGCTCGTTCTCTGCGCCCGCGCCCTCCTGCAGCAGGAGCATGACCATCTTCTGGTTGTCCTGCTTGGCGGCCTCGTGCATGGCCGATGTGCCCGATCGAAGGCGGACGGTGCAGTCGCATCCGTGGCGCACGAGCACTTGGACCACGGCGAGGTTGTTCTTATTGGCACAAGCGTACAGCACGGCTGTTCGTCCATTCGAGTCCTTGCCTTTACCACAACAGAAATAAAAAATAAATAAATAAATAAAAAATTTTGTTAAAACAATTGCACAAGTGTACCTTCAATGTTGGCACCAACAGAGAGCAAAAACTCGACAATGTCGGCAAAGCCCATGAACGCGGCGATGTGCATGGGTGTGATCGCGGTCGTCGGGGGCTTGCCTCCGGGTTCGATGTATTCAAAGCCATAGAACGGATCCCACGTCGCGTTGGGGTTTGCGCCGAGTTCCACCAGAGCTGAAAAGGGAAAGAAAAAAAAAATACAAAATACAAAATATTTAGGAACCGAATTGGTAAACTTATTACCGATGACGGTCTTGACGTTGCCAGACGAGACGGCCGCGTGTAGGGGCGTGAGGTTGTCGATGCCACGAGAGAAGCCCAGATCTGCGCCGTACTTGACCAGGCTGCGGACAGTCTTTGCCTGGCCCAGCTTGGCCGCGAGCAACAGCGGCGTCCAGCCGTCGAGGAACGAGCGGAAGTTGAGGTTGAGGGTGAAGCTCTTGACAATCCTCTTCATCTTGTTGAGGTCGTTCTCGCAGATCGAGATGATCACCTCGTGGTTGTGCAGGGGGATCATCGGGTCGTGCTCAATGTGGTTGACAACGAAACCCAGCGACTTGGACTAGGAGACTGTTTAATAAATAGTTGTTTATTACAGGTTATTTATTTACATCGACAACGGTCTGGCTCGCGGAAGAGTCGTCGATAATGTCGCCATTGCCATCGATGGGTAGCTTTTTGGTGTGGCAACCATCGCCGTCGATATAGACGAGGCACTTGTTGTTTGTGCTGACGTCGGCCGAAAAGTAGGCCGAGTTGGTGCCCTTGGTGGGGAACTCGGCCACGAGATCGCCGTTGCGTGCGAGCCAGACAGAGATGCAGCTGTCCTGGGCCGAGTGCACGACCACGAGCGATCCGTCGGGCGAGTACTTTGCGAAATTGGTTATGGTGGGGATGGTTGCGATCACGCCACGGCACTCGGAGAACACGGCTGGCTCAAGGGCCTTGGCCTTGTGCAGGGCGTCGTTGATGTCGGAGAACATTGTTGCCGAACTAACAGGTCGCCGGTTTAGGTACGTTGTATCAATCATAGAGAGTACTTGTTGAGGACGACACTGGTGCTGCTCGCTGGCATGGGAACGGCCGAGGGCCGCTCGGTGGCCCAGATCGTCTCGATGTTGGCGATGGTGCTGGTCTCGTCGGTCGTCTCAGAGCCATAGTTCCACGAGACAGAGTCGCCCACGCTTGTTGTCACGAGCAAGGTGGCGTTCCTGGGGTGGAACTCGATATGAGGATGGAACTTGACCTCGTCATTTGCTACGTAACGGACATAAAAAATAAATACTAAATAGTTTCTCTTTTAATTCTGTGTATGTACCAAGGGAAAAGCCACAGGCGAGGCTTTTGACGGTCTTTCCCGTCCGCAGATCCCAGATCTTGACCTTGGACTTGACCGTTCCCACGGCCGCGATGCGCTTGCCATCGGGGGAGAGGGCGATCGCAGTGGCCTTGTACTTGATGTTGAGCAGGAACTCGTTCCTGGCGTGGTCCCAGATCTGGATACCGTGGTCGCCGCCAATGGCAAGCTGCGAGGAGGGCTCGGTTGGGTGGAAGCGGACAGACCTTATCCCATCGAGGCCTGCCAAACATGAAAAAAGAAGAATAAATAAATAAATAAATAATTCCAACGCACAATTACCCTTGGGCAGGTCCACGTTGGTGCTGCGCACAAGCGTGTGCTCCTCAATGCACCACACCGACACGCTCTTGGGCGTGTTTGCAAAGGCGATGAGGTGCGCCGTGTCGTTCTTGCGCCGTGTCACTGCCACGTCCATGATGTCGTTGAGCAGCCACAGACCGTTGACGAGCACGGGGAACCCGGATCCGTTGAGCGTGAGGACGGCCGTGAGCGTGTCCAGCGTCCACACCGTTATCTCGAACGAGACGGCAGGGGCAGCATCGTTGGACGAGTCCTCCTCCTCGTTCAGAATGACCGTGAAAAAGTAGTCGCCGTCGGAGGAGAAGCGCGCCGCAGCGACGCGGCCCTGCACCTGGCCCTCGATGTGCCGCTCGTAGCTCTTGATCAGCCCCTCGTCAAAGTCATAGATGTGCAGGTCGGTGCCGTTGGGCGTGCGCTCGCTTCCCGTTGCCAGCAGGACCATCTGGGACGTGCGGTCTGCAAAGCGGCGCATCGGCGACACGGCCAGCGCGCGGATGTCGCCGCCGCCGCCGCCGCCGCCGCCGCCGTCAAACCGCACCGACTGCAGCACCTCGTCCTCCTTCACATTGGGGCTAAAGTTGGGCGTGAAAAAATCGACCGTCTGCCGCCAGTGAAGTAAAGTTATTTCACCACCAAGTCACTTTTTGTATATACTTACGGGATCGCGAAGAAATTTCGATACAACGTCCTGAAGGTCCTCGTGCTCGATCCTCAGCAGGCCCTTGAGGTACTCGATTAGGTGGCCCATCATGTCCTTTTTGGACAGGATCGCCGGTTCGATGAGAAGCTGGGGCGGGAAAGGCAGGGCCTTGATCGCGCTGGCGTACTGCTGCTCAAAGCCTTGGGCGAGCGTGGAAAACTCGCGCCCCGTCCTCAGCACCGATACTTGCTCGTTTCCCCACGACGTGGTCACGCGAAAAACCTTGCAATAAAGACAACTAATTTAACTGAAAGACTCTTTTTTTTAGAAAAATGAAACGCGTTTTACCGTGTCCGAGAATTTGGACGACGTCGACTGGATTCGCTTGACGTTGGCGTTCATGATTGCGAGCCAGCGCTCGATACGCTTGGCCGACATTGCCTGGAAATGGTACGTGCGCTGGGTCGTGGGCACCTGGAAGCCAAAGGTGATCCCCAGGTCCGACTTGTGCACCTTGCCAGTGATGCTGTGGAGGGCCACGGATCCCAGCGGCGTGGCGTTGGCGGCGGGCTCGCCGAGCTGGTCGCTGTTGCCCTTGGTCGTCTGCGGCTCAAAGTAGTGGAGATGGTCGCCCGTGAGCAGAAAGTAGCGGGTCTTCCAGTTGGTGATCATCCCGCCGCGTTTGACCATGAAATCGGACCAGATGCGCCGCGGCAAAAGGCTCCGAAAGGTGGACGAGCACTCCTTGGTCTGCGAGTCGACGGGCACGAGCGACAGCTCGAGACCGGTGATGTCGGCGACGGGGAGGCTAAAGTCGAGCGCGTCGTCGGCCACGATAGTTTGCAGCTTTGTCGAGCTGGATTGAGACGACGGGGCCGCCGAGGCGGTGGACGCGGTCGATGCCACAGACGCCGCAATGGACGACGCGGTCGAGTGTATCGACGCGAGCGACTGGCGCTTGCGGCGTCGGGCCAGCTGCTCGTCGCCCTGAAGCACCGTCGAAATGGACGTGAGGCTGGCCGAGCTGGTCAAATTGGGGCTGCTCGTGGGCGTCGACAGGGCAGGGAGGCTGCCAGAGCTGCTGCTGCTACCCAGGCTGCTGCTGCTACCCAGGCTGCTGCTGTACGGGCTGTGTTGTGGTTGTGGTTGCTCGGGCGAGGGTGGCGGGGAAACTACGGAAAGGCGTTTCAGCAAACAACTTGCTACGCGTTTCAGCATGTTTCACTGCACCGGTACCTTCTTTGCTGGCCGCTGCCGCCGCTGCCGCTGCCGAGGGCGCCTGCAATGCCGTCGCTGCTATCTGCCGGTAAGACATTGGGCTCCTTCTCACGGGGTTGCCGTTCAAGGGGTTTTGTTTTGATGCGCGTGACAAAGGAATGTTTCCGACTGATTTCTTTTTTTCCAAATCAGCATGCACAAAACGTGAAAAAACAACACTGACAAAAAAACGATGTTTGCAGTTTATGAGTCGGCCATGGCATCGGCCTCGCCGATGATCCTGAGGAAGACCTCCTCGAGACTTGTCTGTGAGAGACCCCAGTCGACGATGCCGTTCTCGCCCGAGTGCTGGCTCAGGCTGTCAAAGATGCGCGCGACGGCGTTCTCGGCCGCGGGGAAGTCGTAGGAAAAGTTGCCGGCAAAGCTGTCGATGCGGTGGTAGCCTGCGGGGAGAAGCGACTCGATGTAGGCGGTGGCCTTGGGCGCGTCGGCGGGGTTGCACATGATGACTACGCGGAAGCCGCTGCCGTACTTGTTCTTGAGGTGGAGCTGCGGGCCGATGCAGCGCAGGGTGCCCTTGGCCATGATGCCGATGCGCTGGCACAGGACCTCGGCCTCCTCCATCGAGTGGGTCGTGAGCACGATGGTCTTGCCCGCTCGCTGCTCGTTGATGATGTTCCAGATGAGGCGGCGCACCTCGGGATCCAGGCCGGTCGTGGGCTCGTCCAGGAAGATGACCTGGCCGTTGCCGATGAGCGCGATGGCGATCGACAGGCGGCGCTTCTCACCACCCGAGAGGCCGGTCGAGGCGCGGTCACGGAACTTGGTCAGGGAGACGCGAGCGAGGGCGTCGTCCACGGCGCCCTTCTCGTTCTTGCGCGAGACACCCTTGAGGCGCGCATAGAAAAGCAGGTGCTCCTCGACCGTGAGCTCGGGCCAGAGGATGTCGTGCTGCGGGCACACACCTAGCATATAAAAAGTATTGGTGCAATTTCTTTTTTTTTTCTTTTATCAAGCAAGTTACCCATGCTGCGGTAGACACTGTCCATCTCCTCGCCGACCTTGAAGCCAGCGAGGTAGCCGTCACCGCCCGAGGCCTCGTACAGACCCGTGAGGATGCTGATGAGCGTGGTCTTGCCGGCACCGTTGGGGCCGAGGAGGCCAAAGACGATTCCAGGCTCGATGGCGAGGGACACGCCCTTGACGGCGTTCTTCTGGCCGTACGATTTCTTCATGTTGCGGAGGAGCAGGGCCGTGTTCTCGGGGTAGTTTTTGCCAAAGACGCGCTCGCGCTCGGCCACGACGTCGTCGTCCTCCTCGTTCCTCTTGATGTTGTCCGTGTTGAAAAAGTTGGAGGCCACGTGCGCCTTTGTCTTCTGGAGCTTGCTCTCCTCCGACAAGAGGTTCCTAAAGTAGGCGTAGGTGTACGTGACGGGGTAGTGCCAAGGCTTGCGCACGCCAAACTCGCTGGGCAGGACCTCAAAGAGGTACACGGCCAGGAAAAACACAATGACGATGGCAATGACGAGTGCGGCGATGCAGCTGTAGACCTCGTCGCCGGGCTTGATCATGCTAAAGTTGTAGCTGGCCTGGCCCAGCGTGAACGAGGCCGAGTTGATCAGGCCAATGGCGCGGTAGAACGCAAACGGCGGCCAGATGTAGTAGGCCAGCGGTGCCGGCTCGGTCGTGTCTAATTAAAAAAAAAACCACGTTTGTCTGGGAACCAATAATAAGATAAAAGTAAGTACAGAGGCCAGTGGTAGCAATGTTGATGATGACACCGATCACGACGAGGAGGAAGCCCACGAGGAGGGCGTAGCGTGACCGCTGGAACAGGCTGCTGAAGAGGAAGGCCAGGAGGATCTGGACGTGGCCCCAGAGGAAGAACAGGAGGAGGTAGACGCCCGGGGACGTCAGAGTGAAAAACTGCAGCTTAAAGATGAAGCCCGTGATGATGAATACAATGGTGGATATGATGTGGAGGCTGTAAAAGTGGATGTACTCGGAGAGCCAATACACGGGCACCTTGAGGCCGTTCTGTCGTCGTAATTCTTCTTAATTGAACGAGCCCAACAACAATCAAAGGGTACCATCTTCATCATCACGAGGATGCGGTCCTCCTTGTCCTTGACGAGGTTGAGCAAAAAGATGGGGAAGAGGAACGAGACACCAAAGGGATAGAGGATTTGGCCAATCATCGAGCCGATGGGGAAGCTGCTCAAGCCGGTGGTCATGTTGGTGGGCAGGATGCGCAGACCCTGGACGATCGTGGCGTTAAAGTTTTTGACTACAATTTGGCTTGCTTTTAACAACAACAACCAAA
>Ga0302233_10000887_pt1 | contig 22469 bp, 35 predicted proteins | sample II_Palsa_N3_1_FD_193516 | JGI IMG/M metagenome (GOLD analysis project Ga0302233, IMG submission 193516) | Peat permafrost microbial communities from Stordalen Mire near Abisko, Sweden - II_Palsa_N3_1 | ecosystem: Environmental > Terrestrial > Soil > Palsa > Peat permafrost | place: Sweden... | reverse complement strand
AAAAAAAAAAAAAAAAAAAAAAATTGTATCAGGAAAATAGCGTCGACGGCCTACCTTTGGTGAAGGGACATTGTCAATGGAGACACGTTCACGGTCCGGAGTGCCGGGAAGTACCAGAGAGACGGGCAGAGTCACGGCTGGAACCGGTGCACCGGTTGTTGACAAGGCGGCGGAGGGAGTCGTTGTCCCGCCGAATGTGCCGCTACTGCTTATGCTGATTCCCTCGCGACTGATCGAAAAGTCGCCCTCGACAAACGCACCGTCGCTGCCACTGTTGGTGCCGAGCAAGCACGTGTTTGTGTACACAAACAAACAAAGCAACCGATATTTGTGTGTTTGCAATTCGAAAACGAGACAAGCCGGTTAAGCAAACCCAGGAGAAACAGCACGCGCGTTACATTGTATAGCTCTGGGTGTTTTTATCTTGCGTCGTCACCTCCACAGGAAGGCTCAGCTGTGGCTTTTTGCGCCTGGCACTGAGTCCGACTTCCGACATTTTTTTCCAAGTGTGGTATCCATAGTTCAACCATGTGCCTTCGTATGCGGCTCGCGCTGTCTCTGCTGTGATTGCATTGCACTGAATGGCTCCGTAAAGTGTGTTGCTGCGAGGGGTTGGCTGCAGCCCGACGCGCCGCTTTGACGCATTTTCGTCGTTCAACGCCGTGGAATGGCTTTGTGAACACTTTTTTTCCCCTTCCTTTTTCTTCGATGCACCTTTTTTTTCCCTCCAAAATCCTCAAGAGTGTTTCCTTTCCTGACTGCTTGTATTTGGACGTTGCTGCTAGCAAACTAAAGAATACGACAGAGCGGTGCTTTGCTCCTTTTTCACGTCTCACAGTGTCTCAATCCCTCCTTTTCTTTTAACCTGGACTCTCTTTTTTTTCCCTGCAAGCAGTAAGAAAAAGAAATGAACGCTGAGAAGCTCGCCAAGCTCCAGGCCTCTGTCCGCATCGGTGGCAAGGGTACTCCTCGCCGGTATCAGAACAACTGGGCTCCCGGACAGCGTTGACCTTTTTTCTCTTCACCGTTTAGGAAACACAAGGCCACCGCCAAGGTCGTCGTCGGCGACGACAAGAAGGTCTCGGCTGCCCTGAAGAAGCTCGGCACCCAGGCCGTCACCGGCATCGATGAGGTCAACTTCTTCCACAAGAACTCGAAGGTCACCCACATCACCAAGCCCAAGGGTAACTTGGAAAAAAAGAAAGAAACACGAAAGTTCTTTTTTTATTTATTTAAAAGTTTGTTGGTGTCTGCAGTTCAAGCCGCCATTGGCTCAAACACCTTTGCCATCACTGGCCACGTTGAGATCAAGGGTAAATTAATTATTAGTGAAAGAAAAAAAAATTTTTTTTTTAAAAAGTAATAAAATAGACCTCGAATCTCTTATGCCCGGCATCATTGGCCAGCTCGGCCGTGACTACCTCCAGCAGATCGCTGGCGCCTTTGGCAACCCCGATCTTCTCGCCCAGGCTGCTGGCGCCGAGGAGGACGACAGCGATATCCCCGACCTGGTTGACACCAACTTTGAGGAGGCTAGCAAGGCTGAGGAGGAGACCGAGACCAAGCCCGCTGAGGAGGCCACCGCCTCGGCGTAAAATAGAAAAAAAAGTTAACCAAAAAATACGCACTGGAAAAAAAGCCTTTGAAAAATACCATAAAAAAGCTTCTGAAGAAGACAAAAAATTTATGGATACAACAAAAACAGGAGAAGAAAATGTTAAGTTATTCACACAAAGAATTGGGGGGGGGAGGGGGAGGGGGAGGATAAAAGGATAGTCGTATACACCTGTTAAACGAGGTTCTGAATCGAATGCTTTTTTTTTAATGTCGAAAAAAAAATCGTTCGTAGGAAAACAAGATGAGTCTATGCAGTCTCCGAGGAGCTTGCTCGCTTCGAACCGTCCTCTTCGTCATCATCATCATCATCAGACAAGTCCTCTTCATCGTCAAAGGGGATGTCATCGTCCACGTTGCCGCCGACGGCTGCGGACTTTCGCCGCACAGTTCCACCAGAGGATTTCGACGCTGCCGGCGAGGTAGCGGACGCACTCTCTGCGCCTGCTTGAGCTATTTTTTTGAAAGGATAGCCGTTTTATTTAGGACGCGAAATTTCCATTTCTTTATATACCAATTGCACTCTGCATGTCCTTGGATACGAAAAGGGAACTGCGGGCACGGCCTGGCTTCTCCTCGCCCTTGGAGTCCAGCTGAGCAAACTGGATCTCGACAACAAATTTCTCGTCGTAAACGGCATGCTTCTTGTCCTTATTGGCCTTGTCGAGCTCCATCTTTTTCAGGATGAGCTCGTCGTTCTCAACCATGAAAGTGTTGAACCAAAAGTGGAACATCTTGATGGGCTGCACGTGGGTTTAGCAAAAATCGTGGGAACCTTTATCTTTCAATTATACCTTTTTGTACTTGTCCTTGCTGAAGAACTCGACCTTGATGTCCCCACTGACAGGCTGGAGGTTCTTCAAGAGAATCTCCACAAACGCGTTATCCTTGGTGGCACTCTGCAATTAAATTAAAAAAAAAAAAAGCATTTTCATTTCAGAATGGGACGTTCAAAAGAAAAAGAAAAAAAGAAACCTCGGCCACAGGCGATTGGAAAAGCTTGTGCTCGCCCTTGCGGATGACAAAAAAGGGTGCACACGTGTTATTTGCGACTCGAGGGATTGTGTGCAGCATGATCTTTTTCAGGAAGAGGGTGCGGTCGGTGGTTTGCAAATTGTTCTTGCAGATGAGGCCATAGTAGTTGACATAACGCTGCTGACTTGGGATGGTCACACCCTTTCGCCTTTTCGTTAGGACAACACTAAAAAAATATGGAAGAAACCTTGCCGTTCTCGGTGCGCGCAATGCCGTAAAACTTCATAGCCTCGTTTGCTGTGGGCCATTCCTTGCAATGCACGAGGTAGCAACAGATCATCACTCCAGTGCGCCCCTTGCCTGCCTTGCAGTGGATGGCCACAACATTTTCGGGGTCGGCCTTGAGCCATGCGTCCACATCCTCACAGAATGGTTTGATGATATCGAGCGGGGGAGCGTTATGGTCGTCAAAGGGATAGCAGGCGACTGCAAGACGTTGAGTGATTGAGGGGCCAATAAAACGGGAGAGGGGGGGAGCTTTACCTCGGTCATGAAACTTGGATGCCTCATAGGTCCGCTCCGAGCAGAGATTGTACACCTTGTACTTGTTCTGGTGCTTGGTATCCAGGAATCTGGGCACGCCGGACCGGATTGGATTGAGTTGCACAGAACAAACGAGGGAGCCAAAAAAAAAAACAAGAGAAAAAGAAATGCGAGTGAATCTTCTCAAAGCGTGAACGAGACCAGCATGCCCTTGCTACTAAACAGACGTCCAGGACGACAGAGTAGTAGCTCGGTGAAAGGCGCCGCTGTCTGCTTTGAGTTTTTTTTCTTCTTTTCTTTCTGCGTGCGTGCGGGGAAGGAGGAGGCAAGAAAAAGAGACAACACTTACCGAACGACCTCAGACATGGGGTTGCGGTAGACACCTTCGAGCTTCTCGGACGGGAAACCCATGGCAATGATGCGTGGTGTGATGTCTATACGCGTGTCGGTTCAGAAGCATCACAGAAGGAAAAAAAAAACAGAACAAAAACAAATCAAAACCAGGTGTCAATCCCCGATTCACCTCCCCCCCTCCTCTTCCAATCCAAGCTCTCTCCTTCTCCTCCCAGCCCGCACAACCTACACCACAATCAGATCGAGAGGAGCAAGACGTACATGAAAGGTCCAGGTCGAAGCCACCGTCCTTTGCAACGAACCGTCTCTTCTTCTTTGACACGAGCTTGCGGAAAGCGTCCATCTTCGTCCTTTCTGCTGGTCAAAAGGGTGTAGGAGAGTGCCTGCCTGTCTGGGTCCTCTTGTATGGTTAGTTTAACGCGTGCTAGTTACAGCAACTCTGGCCGTTTGAGGACTCGAAAGAAACAGCACGCTGAAGAAATGCAAAAAAAAAAGACAAAAAAAGACACTTTTGCTTTTTGCTCCTTTCCTTTTGCTTTTTCTACTTGGCGGACGGACGCTTGCGCAGATTGTCCTCTGTGACGACCTTGACGAAGATGAGGTTCTTGTTGAGGGTGTTGCCCGCGTGGCCCTTGGACCAATCGTAGCAAACCGAGTATGCAAAGAGTGTGCCGTCTGCGTTAAACGACCCGGCGGTGATCGGAGCCTCTTGCCTCATCGTAGGCCTAAACAAGCGGCTCCTGGCATCCTTGTCCCAGAACGAGTACCATCCTTTTCATCAACATAGTGTAATTTAAATTAAATTTCTTTAAAAAAAAATTTTTTTTTAATTGCGCGATACCATCAGAGCCAACGGTCGCATACACATTGGGCAGGTTCTTGCTTGTATGGAAGGACACGGCGTTAACAGAGTAACAGTCATTGGACTTGTCGGGCTCTCGGTGGCACTTGTAGGAGAAACTCTTTGCATTTCTGGAAAAAAAGGGGGGGGCGAAGAATAAATTCACAAAGGGCAAGAAAAAAATGGCCTACTCTTCTTTAGGCTCCTCAAAGTTTTGAATTGCAACACGTCCCTCCACCGATCCAGACACAAAGCCTCCCTTGTTTGGGTAGGCACCGATGCAGCGGACGGGATACTTTAGGAGGCTTTCGGCACGCTGCGGAAAACAAATGGTTTATCACTGATTTATGCGATTTGAGGGCATACATGGACAGGCTGCTGCGGTGCGGTCATGCTGAAGACATACACGGGCTTGGGATCGGCAGTGGTCACCACGAGTACCGGGTACACAACGTCCATTGTATACACGCGATCCGGCATCGGTACGACAAGGGCTGGGTTCGACTGTCGCAAGTCCCAATACTATGTGCGAACAGATCGCTCTAAGTCACAGCCTCCCAACTTTGGGCGCACACACGTACCTTGATTGTTTTATCCCAACTGCCAGTCAAGAGCATTGACGACGAGCCGTTGTTGAAGGTCCTCATGCACGAGACGGGCGCATCATGCTAGAAAAGAGGCGTTGAGGCTTACATGCGCGTGCATGGGGAGTGTATACCTGCGCAACGACGGTGGTCTGCATCGTCTGGAGATCGGTCATCTTGGCCGACTTGTCGCAAGACCCGCTGAACACCTTCGTGCCGTCCTAGAGAGCTCTCAGCCTTAGACCCATTCCATCCAACCACAGTCAATACCGGGGACCAGGACGTGCACAGGACGGGCCCTTCGTGCTGGACGACGTGTTTCTGTTGGCAGCCACTCTGGCGGTCGATCTGCCAGAGGCCCAGCTTGTTGCTCCACAGACCCGCCGCGAGGTAGTCTGCAATGGGGCACCACGCCAAGCTGGAGATACTGTCGTCAACAGACGCAACCTTTTTTCGATGGCAGTGGTGTCGTTAGTTTTTGAACGCAGGCAAAACCGCGCGACGCACCTCGACGTCGTTGTTCGGATTGGACCGGTTCACGGGCGCGACATTTCCGTAGGACGCCATTTTAGCAGGGACAACTGAATGCGTTTTGGCCGACCGCCGACGACGACTGACACGCAGCTCCTGGCCACTTCACTGTTCCTACCGTCAACTGAACGATACCGCAAGGCGCGACATATCACGTATTTCTAAAAGAATGAGCCAAGGAAGGGCGTCTGGCGTGCAACGCAACAACAGTAGCTCAAACTTGGCGGGAGGAGGGCCAAACGGCGGGGGCAGTAACGACGGCGTCGTGGAGAAGCGCCCGTACCACCTCAAGCTAGTTCTTGTTGGTACGGTCTACGGCCTAGCAGTGCTGGGACGTACACTGACCCATGTGCTGTTTTCAGGCGAGTCAAACGTCGGCAAGTCCAGTCTGGTGGAGCGGTATGTCAACAATAACTTTCGCGAGTTTCAAGAGAGCACCATTGGAGGTACGCAGCACTAGCAGGACAACACAGTCCATCAGCACGAGTTGCTAACGAGCGATTCTCTTTCTCTTTCTTTTTTTTCTTCTTCTGTCGGTTCATCAGCCGCGTTCATGCGAAAGGAAGTGCACTTGCCAAACGATTTCGTCGTAAAGTTTGAGATTTGGGACACTGCTGGGCAGGAGCGTTTTCGGAGTCTAGCGCCGATGTACTACCGAGGCGCCCAGGCTGCCGTGATTGTTTACGATACGACCAACTACGTAAGTACACACACAACTGTAGGATCTTAACGTTCTAGAAACAACAACAGGACACGTTTATCAAGGCCAAAGAGTGGGTCAGAGAGCTCGAGAAACAACTGTTGATGGGAGTGGTGACGGCCTTGGCGGGAAACAAGTCTGACATGAGCAGCCTGCGCAAAGTACCGCAGAAGGAAGCACAGCAATACGCCCAGGAGAATGGGCTCATATTCTTCGAGACATCGGCAAAGCAGTCGACCAATGTAAATGAGGTCTTCCTGGCTATCGGTAAAAATCGCCTCGCCGTGACGTCTTTTTCAATTTTTTTTTTTGATTTTTTTTTTTTTTAGCCCGCGAAATCGAAAAGCGTGTAAACAACAGAGGCCGCAACGCAGGGATCAATGCTATCGACGCAAAGACTTTCCAAATATCATCGCTAGACCCTCGGCAGTCCCCAAGTACACCTTTATCCGAGTCTCGCTGTTGTTAGCTATGCTGTAAACTCTGTTTTCCCTTCGTTTTTTCTTCTTCTTTTGTGTAAAACGACCAATGAGCTACCGTAACCATTTACTGAAAAGATCGATGCGTGTTTTGCTTGTTCAACCGCGGCGCAAGTCGCTAAAGCAGCGACGGAACTGCATCTTGTGGCCCTCAAGGACGCCGAGAACTGGAAAGGAGATTTTTTTTAAAAAAAAATTTTTTTCCCTGCAAACTTTTACCTCCAAACAGCCTCTCCATCTCCGCATCCGACATGTCGGCAAGGAGCCGCATGTCGTCAAACCCCTGGTACATGAATGCTTGGGTGTACTGCGCCAGCCTAGAAAAAAACAATAATTACAAAATTTTTATTGGCCGCTTTCCTCTATACCCGATCTGTTGCAGCCACTGTGAAACCGTCCTTGTGACGTAGCCCAATTGAGGGGATGTCGTCGTGACTGCGGCATACGGCATGTGCGGGTGATGCATAGCAGCTGCGGCTGGCATGTACGCATGCGTGTAGATGGCCTGAGGTTGCTGCTGATGCGGGTAGAGTTGGTACGATTGCGCCGGGCCTGGCTTGTAAGGTTCTGGGGACCAGACATCGGGAGACCAAACGGGCGTCTGCGGGATCGGCGCATACTGCTGTTGAGGAGGAGTTGGCGAATACATTTGCGGCGGATATGACACGGGCATGGGTTGGTATTGCGGCTTTTGAAGTAAGAAACATGTTTTCGGTTGAGTAAAAAAAAAAAAATTCTTTTGGTTGGACCACATACAACAACGGGCTGCTCCGCATAGACAATGCTCGATCCTCGGCCTCGACCACGACCTACGGCAACTGGCAAGACGTCGATTGTAGCACCACCACGACCACGGCCAGCACTTGACGGCCGCACTACAGACTGACCCATGAGTGACGTTGGCTGGTACGATTAAGTCAGACGACAACATGAAATGAATTCGGAAAAAAGACGCAACGAACCGCCTGAGATGGCATGGAAGACCAGAGATCCTCTTGGGGCTTCATCGTGCCGTTGAGAGGAGGAGTTGGGATAGACTGTTTGACTTGGGTAGGCTGCACCGGCTCTTCAATCGTTCGCAACGACTGAGAGAACGACAAAGATTCGTTCGAGGAGATCCATGCATCCACTTCTGCGTTCTCAAAGGCTCCGATGCCGCCCTTTTGTTGGTTCCTCGCAACGGATGCCGGGACGGTTGGGGCTGCTGCTGGAGCAGACGGCTTTTTGGACGACTTTTTATACCGGCTCTCGACAAAAGCCTCTAAAAATTGCACGAGCATTTTAATACGTCCTTTTTGTTGGGATAATTATTTTACCAAACTCGTCCGACTTTGCCCATGAATAATCGTCCGCAGGCTGATTGGCAGCATCATTCATTTCCTTGTCGGTAGCAGAAAGTTGGTGCAAGACGCGCTTCTCAGAGTTCAGTTTCCTGCATGCCACTTTTAACAGAAAGAAAAAAAAAAATTTTTTTTTTTGGTGTGTTAATACGTACCAGGTTTTTGACTCTGTAAAGTGGCCCTGGCTCATGTGCTTGACCATCGAGCTGAAAGGGACAAGATGGGTCGTGTCAAAGGGACAGATGATAAACGTCTCGTTCGGAGGCCGACGAGTCAGCAGACGGATCGCCCTGGCACCTTCAGCAATGTACGATTTGGGGATGATTTGTGCAGTCGAAGCGTTGGGTCGCTGCGACTGACGCTGCGACGATGAAGGATGCGCGTGGCCAGAGCTGACTCGCGTTGTCGCTTTCAGGGTCGGGGCCGAATCGGGATGAACATGCACGATCGGAGCAGGCTTTGGCTGTGGTTGCGGTAGCTGAAGCTGTGCTTGCGACGGTGGCTGCTGCACAGGAGGAGGAGGAGAAGGTCGGTAACCAGGGGACGGATACTTCTGGTCCTCGTGCGACTTGTTGAGGTGATTTTTCAGCTGCACCGGCGCATGAAAGGGTCCCTGTCCACAGAAGAACGGACAGTCGTACATGTTTTGCTCGTTCACACTGAGCGTGCGCGCTTCGCTGTAGGGATCCACCAGTATACCCGTGTACTCGCTCAATGTCCACGCTTGTGCAGACGCAGATGGCAAACTCTTTTTACAAGGAGACTTTTTTTTAATAAAAATTAATGTCGTTCATGGTACCTGCTCCTGAATGGGGACGACCGGAGGCAGGGATTCCAGCTTGCTGCCAAGGTTGTTGGACAATCGTTTTGAGTTGACGGACGACGGCTCGTCAATAGTTGCCGTGGTAATGCTTGTCTGTTCCAGTTTGGAAGCAAGATTCTCTTCGTCTTTCGTGAAAATGGTAGTACTGGCGTAATCAAACATTGTCCCAGGGCGGATTTGGTTCTCGTGCACCTTTTGGGAGGAAAAAGAAATATGTGTATATTTCAGTCCAACCGAGTTTTTTAAATTGGAACGCACATGGTATTCAACCCACTGCCCATCATTGAAGACGACTGTATATGATAACACGGGCAGCTTTTCAGCGTCAGTCAGCTCAATCGAGCTTGCGACCACGCGCGCGGCCTTTGTTTCCTCGCGTTAGTTGAATATACGGAGAGGAAAAACAAAAATAAAGGTACCAGCCACTTTTGCGACCAATGGGATCGAGCATCGACAGAGACGAGCTTCTTGTATTTGTTGGAGCTACTTGCACTTAGCGAATAGATTGCGGCAGCTCGTTGCACAGAGTCGCTCTCGATCCACTTGATGTGATCAATGGCCTTTGTTGCAGGAAAGATCAAAGACAGGGGTTGTGCAACAGTTTGCTCCAAGGACGGAAGATCCGAGTCCATGCCCTTTTCCACCGAGAGCTTGACAGGTATTCTGTCCCGAGGAAATAAAGAGTCGTGCCAAAAAAAAAATTTTTTTTGTTTACCCAACGACACTGTTGTCCTCGCTGACCGTTCGTTCCTCCTCGTCCTCATCAAATGCATCCATGTTTGTACTAAGCGAGGGCAACTTGTCCTTTGCTGGCAGGAGATCGTCGTCGTCCTCTTCCTCTGATCGCGTATAAATACAGAGTTAATAGCAGCATGTACCACAGCCGTTACCTGGAAGCTTGGCATCGACAATGTCCGGAACTGCCGAGAGTCGCTTGATGTGCGCCAACACCACGGTTTCCTGCAGAGCAATAGGTTGATTTTGTGCAGAGGCAGAGGTTACGAACGGAACAGTACCTTGGAGATAAACACGCCATGCCGCTTGGTCATCTTTTTCTCCAGGTTAACAACGCTGGCCTTCCACTCGTCGAGGCTCTTTGCGGTGTGCTCCTGAAAGACAACAAGCACTTCCGCCCGAGTTTTGTCGGCATCGACATCGTAGTACGAACTCACAACTTTGGTTCGCTCTGACGTCGGTGGTTTGGAGGTCGTGAAATAGACACCTGAAATCGACCCCAAAAATTTAACGTCTCTTGAAAATCACGCCATAGCATACCGTGAACCGTGGAAAGAGCGACAATTCGAACGTGCTCTAGGCACGGCCAGAGGCCACGTGCATAGCCATGCAGTCTAATCACAAAATATCGGCATTGTTTCAGAGTTCTCCGCACATCGCAAGTCGTAGTACCTCTCAAAGTAATAGACGGCGGCCTTGCGACCTACGTCGGGATCATTCGGATTGTCGAACGACGAGGGAGGAATCGTCAGTGCCATGCTGAAAAAAGCAAGGAAAACATTACAGAAATCGGGAATAGTTATTTGTTGTACCTTGTGTTGACGGATGGACGCCCAAACGAATTGACACCAAGATGCATAAGTCGACCCGAGCATCCGTGCACAGACAACAGCGAGCCCATTTGGTCGGGCGTACGGCTTCCCAGCAGTGCGTCCGCAAAGATCCCGTAGATGGGAGTTTCAGCCTCGAGCTCTCTTTCCAGTACCTAGCAAACTTTGGTTTTCAGAGCCAAGCATGCAAAAAAAAAAAAAAAAAAAAAAAAAATTAAAGGGACCGTACTTTGATGTTTACAGAGTAGCCCGAGACGCTGTCGATGTCGTCGACGATGCCGGGGATGGAGCTGACCGCGACCGATGCGTCATGAGTAACGACGTAGCCATGGCCCTGGGTGTTGCGTGCGAGCTCTTCTGGCCGGAGGGAGCTCATGAATGGCTTCATGGCATTTCGCAAGACAGCCGTGTCCACAAACGGAATGATGACCACCGATTCGTACGAGTTGATCTTGCCGTTCTGGTCGGTCGCAAACTGGCGAGGGTAGTAGTGGATGACAGACGAGGACTCGTCCAGCATGAGCGGACGCAAGGCCTCAGGGATCAGGGGCGAGCTGTATGCAGGCAGAACTGAGAGCAGCTGCTCAAACGGCAGGAGTGGGGGCTCGTGGGCATCAGCAAAGTTCACCCCTATTTTCGCCAGGGTCAGGCAAGCCCGCGCGGCATCCTTGAGCAGAGGAGCATAGTGATGGTTATAACTCCATGACCACGAGGGCACGCTCTCACGGTAGTACTTGAGAACCCATTGGAACCCTTACATGCGTTCGGAATTAAAACAGGAAAAGAGATTGTGCACACAAACCTTTGAGCCAGTCACAACCGATTTGCTCAGTCACAGTGTCATCGGAACCGTCGAGATCGGTAAATTTTTGCAGGTAGTACTGCATCATCCAGTTTTCCTTGATGTCTGACGCCTGCACGAAAAAAAAAATTGTTATTTTCTTTTAGCAACAAATGCCCCCCAATGCAATGTAGTTCGTTGTGGTGTATACCGGGGTGTACTCTTCAAAGATTTCAAAGACGCCGAGGGCACCAAAAGAAGAGTCGCTGTCAGTGTCCTTTTGGAGGACGATGGTCGGTTGACTACTGCCCACGCCGCGATCTCGGATCTCGGTGATTTCGCAGCCGAGCTTCTGGGCGAGCTCGGTGACCCATTCATGGTCTGTCCTGGTTGCAACAAGGCTCGGTGGAAGGTGCATCGACGGGGCGGAACTGTATGAAAAATTGCGCAAAAGGACCCAGAGAATCGATTGCGACCGTGACAAGGGTTTTGACACCCTTGCCGCCGAGGCTGAGCTGGATTCCTGTTGTTGCAAAAGCTTTGCCTCGGCAAATTGCTAGTTGTAACGCCTTAGTTTGCCGTGAACGATCGTGCGTGATCGCACACTTACCCGCTTGTCCCTGCTCGGAGCCGACCTTCCTCGCTTGCCCCCCTTCCCTCCACCGCTGGAGCTGCTCCTGCCGCGTTGACCAGCAAATGCATCGTCGCGAGACTCGGTCCCTCGGAAGAAATTCTCCTCGTTGACGGCGAGATTGAGCAAGACGCGCCGCATGTGGAGCCAATTCACCGAGCCGTCCACGTTGATGATGTACTCGCCACCGCGTACCTCGCGCACAGCCGCTGCATATGCCTTCCAGATGGCATCGATCGAGTTGTTTGGGATGTAGAGGGACGGGAAGTTGGGCAGAAAGTCGTTTCCGACGAGACTGCTGAGGGACACCAGATCGTCGACGATGCGCACCGGATCCACGTCCATGCCGCCTACGCCGCCGCTGTTGTCACTGTCGCTTGCTCCCTTGTCGATCACCATCACCGGCTCAAACTCGAGCGTGAGATAGTTGCGCAGGATATTGAGGTGGACGACGGAATAGTCCTTGCGCAACATGACGGCGCTTCGGTTGGAGCTATCTTGGCGGCCGCGGAAGACCTCTCGTAGGACTGTGATGTGAGGCTCATGGCTGAGGAGGCCCAAGAGCATGAGATCTGCGTCGGCACCGTACAAGCAGTGGCGTGTGTTGGGGTCGTACTCGGGCAAGGTGCGTGCCCATCGCATGTAGGCCATGATTTTGTGCTCGCCCTCCCCTGGCACGTCGGGCCCGGACACGATCACCTTGAGTTTGCGCCACTTGGGATTTTCGCTCACCTGACGGCACACATAGTACTGCAGATGTTTCGCCAGGCGCTCCATAAACTCTGTGCCGGGTGTAATGCAATTCGAATCTACACAAACACACACACACACGCGCACTTGCTTTTAATTGGAGGGCTGCAAGAACACACGACGTACCCGGCAGGTCAAACGGGTTGCCAGTGGACTCGCGTGATGCGGCCGACTGAAATCGGCGGGCGCGCTGCTGGTTGACTTTGGCCTTTGGCGCGACGCCGTCGACGGCCAAGTAGAGCAGCTGTTCAGGCATGACGAGGTCGAGCAAGTGGTCGATTGCGTTAAATATGCTCATGAAGATAACGGGCTCGGACCGAACGACCCCGTTCTCGTCGTCGGGATGGAAACACGGGTGCACAATGTTGTTCATGTCCAAGTACAAGTTGTCCACTGCCATGATCAGCGTGACCGTTACACTCTTTTCGTCTGACCCCGTTTTTTCATACCTTGGAAGGAACCCTCGGTCGGCAGTGGTTGGCTCGTCAGTGGATACCGCTCCATCAGCCACCGGAAAAGCTTGGGGACCCTGCGTACGTGGTTAGTTCAGGGATCAGTTGCCGTAACGTACCCCATCTTTTTGTTTGGCGAAATGAGTTTGTTTCCCAACTTCACGTGCCGCAAGCGTCCGACATGTCGTCGTTTTACGGGTCCAAGGGAGCGGTAGGCAAAAACATGTGTGCGTCCCCGATGCTGACGGTGCAAGTTCTCTCACAGACGGATACCGACTTTCGGCGCAAGTTCAACAAAGAGGACTATGAGCAGAGGCGCCTTGAAAAAGAGCAGGAGGCGTCTAGCAGTCGCACTCTCGGTAAACGCTTTGTTACCTACCGTCTTGCGCCGCGGCCACTGATTGTTGTTGCACGTGCAGTGCCGCCAGACCAACGGTCCAATCTCAAAGCTCGCGACTTCAAGATGATTCTGGATTCAAAGTTGAACAAGACGGTGATTGTGACGGCGAACGCGCCAAAGTCGCAGCAGGCCGGCTATTATTGCGAAGTGTGCGACGTCGTCCTGCGCGACTCCAACTCGTTCTTGGACCACATGAACAGCAAGAAACGTACGTGCTCTTACGCTTTATTGTGTTTACTAAAAAGGAACGCAGACCAACTAAAGCTGGGGATGAACATGAAGGTCGAGCGGGCGACTGTGAGCCAGGTCAAGGACAAGTTGGAATCGCTCAAGCGCAAGAAAACAAGCGCAGAGACCTACGGTATTGCGTCCCCGCCAAGGCGAAAAGAAAAAAAAAATATTTTTTTTTAATTAACCTGCGAGTGCAGATTTCAAGGCACGAGTCGAACAGGCCGAGGAGGAAGAGGAGGAGCGAAAGCGGCAGAAGAAGGAACTTGCCAAGGAGAAGAAAAAGAACGAAGATGACGAGCAGGCCAACGCGGCCAAGGAAGCCTTTGGTGACGTTGACCCCGCCATGGCTGCGATGATGGGTTTTGGCGGTTTCGGGACGACCAAAAAATAAAGACAGACAATAGGATACAAGAGAAATACATGACAGAGAATACACACGTTGATCCTATACATAGTGGGCTAAGATGAAGAATTGGTGGGCACAGGTATCCCGATGGCGGTGCACAGGTCCTCCAAGGGTGCGGTGCTGAAGAGCGTGGCGGGATAGCACCGGGTCCGCCATCGAGGATGTGTGATTACGCTACACGAGCCCGCGTTGAAGAGAGGATACTTTAGGAGCACTTGCGAGCCGTGTACGTCCGGATAGGGCGATGCTCCTCGCTCCCCGTGCATCTGTGACGGGGGCGTTTCAATTGAAAAAAATCTCAAAGGCAATGTTGAACCCTGTATACCGGATAGCCCGAAACAGGGTCTGTGTAGTCTGCCCACTGCCCCGCTTTGCCCAGTGAGGTCACAATCGGATCGGCCCACTCGATAAATTGCTGGAGCAGACGGTCCTTTTCCTCCTCGACAGCAGAGCCCATGGCCACGAGGTCGTGCTGGGACGGCTGGAACGTCGGCACAATCCACAGCTTGTCATAGTCAATGCTGTCCGTCGGGGAGAATACATGCTTGAGGTCCCTGCGCAGTGCGTCTGGGCATCGGTGCACCGAGACCTCGATTGTCGCTCCGTTTGTCGCAAGCAATGTCGGCGAAATATTCATTGAATGCAGAAAATGTACACATTTTTTTCTTTGTTCGCTTTTTCACACATTATAAGCAACTAGTGGGACGCCTTCTTCTTCTTCTTCCTCTTGGGTGTCTCTGAGGACGATCCTGCTGCCGCGGGGCTTTCGGATGCACTGGCACTGTCAGAGTCTGTTCAAAGCAAAATTCAGGACGGCTGGAAAAGGCAGCGGGCTACGTACGCGATCGCTTTTTCTTGTCTTTCTTCACAGGCGTGGCCTTTTCCTCAGAATCGTCCTCGTTGTCCTCGGTCTCGCCCACGATTTGCCTCTTTTGGTGCTTGGAGGTGACTTTTGCAAACTAAATGTTAGTCTTTGACCAAATAAAACTAACTACAAACCTTGACTGGGGTCAAAAAGCGCGTTCCGTACCATCCGAGATGCGAGCGAAGGCCTACCGTCCCCTACTCCGCCCTGGTGTTGTCGAAGCTTGTTGACATAGAGGTTCATCCGGTCCATTTCCTTGATCAGCGGATGGTCGCTCAAGCTCACTCCCTGCGTCTTGAGGTAGGCTACAGCAACACTCGGCGGTTGAGACAGACCCTCCAGACGCACGACGTATGTTTACCGTGGTACAGAGACACAACCGCGTACGCAGTCATGACCTGCAGGCGCGCTCGGTCGAGCGGGGACAGCGTCTCGAGCAGCGTCTCATTGTCCGACTGCAGCAGCGGTCCCAGTTCGGCCTTGAGCTCGGCGAGCTCCTCCTCAAACGCTTCGATGGACTGCACGAGCTCTTCGGGGACGTCCGAGGACATTCGTGCTGCACGGCCACGTGGCGCGTTCGAAAATTTCGGGCCAGACTGTGATGAATTTTTTGGCGACACCGACGACGAGCCATCTTGCCCTCGACCCCGAGTATTATGGCTCGGTGTACGAGCCCGCTGGTAAGGCAGTAAGATGGATTGGCAATCTTTTTAAAGGGGCATACAGAGGACTCGTTCCTGCTGTTGGATGCGCTCGAACGGGACGTGAGTGAATTGCGAGCGCTCATGCCGTCGGTTTGCGTGGAGATAGGGTTTGTGTGCGCAGCTCCAGTGTCGCCGTCTAAAAATGTATGGTCAGGTGTGGATCTGGCATCGTGTCGACGTTTTTGGGCCGGATGTTGGATCCTCCAGCTTGTAAAAAGAATAAAATAGATGAAATAACATGCTTCACTGACCGCAACTGAACCTAGTCGTCATCGGCACAGACATCAATGCGGCTGCTGCTCGTGCAACTCGGGCGACAATGAGGGCAAATGGGCCGTATGGGCACGGGGATAGTGTGCGGACGTGCTTTGTGGATGCAATTCAGCATCGCCTCAAAAGCAAGATCGATGTGCTGCTCTTTAATCCGCCCTACGTGGAGACACCCGAGGATGAGCTTGGGAGTGTCAACTTGCAGGCAGCCTGGGCCGGTGGACGCAACGGCCGGAGTGTGATCGACGACCTCCTTCCAATCGTCCCTCAAATGCTCTCTCCTCGCGGCCGGTTTTATCTTCTCCTGCTCGAGGTCAACCAACCAGAGCAGCTGATCGAGTATATGCAGGCGACATTTGGCTTCCACGGCCGAGTCGTCATTCGCCGACGGTGCGGGATGGAGAGATTATGTGTTGTTTGCTTTCGTCGCAATGGATAATCAGTTTTTTTTATTTTATAAAAAAATGACGGAGAAAAAACGGAAAGAAGAGCAAAAAAACGAAAAAAATTCTAGTTGTAGAATGCACGGTTCTCGTTCTTGCCAAAGAGAAGAGTGCGGATTTCGGGAAGCATGTCCTGCTGCAGGAGCTCAAGGCGGGACTCGAGGGTGTTGACGCACTTGATGCGACCATCGGGGATTGCCAGCTCGACACCGCCGGCACTGAAAAGCAAATAGATTTCAAAAAACAAAGCAGAAAGAAAAAGAAAAAAAAGCAAACCTGTCATCCTTGAGGAAAGCGGTCTCGCTGACGGTAAGCTTGATGTCCTGCTTCATGGCGACCTTGTATTTGGCCGAGGCGCTCTGGAGGACGCTCTTGACGAGGGCGACATCGGCCTTACGGCAGATGATCACGGCCTCAGTCTCCATCAGCTGGAAGAGACCTTGCAGGACGAGGTTCTCCAGGAGCTTTTTGTACACCTCTGGGTTCTGGGTGAGGCTGGCCAGGGTCTTCTTGGACTCTTGGAAGACCTGTTGTAACCGAGCATTAAAAGGTAAACCAAGGAAGACCTGATGAAAGCAGCACCGTACCTGCTCGACAAGGACATCGCGGGTCTGGAGGACCTTGAGGCGAGCAACGTTAAGCTTGTTTGAGAAGGCGCTATGGACGACGCGATAAGAGGGTGCGAACAAACAACAAAAAATACATCTTCTTCTGCGTGGCCAGCTGCTTGTACTTGCGCTCATACAGGGCGGCGATCTTCAGCTTCTCCTGTTGCACAAGGTTGGCACGTTCAATGCTGGCTTCCTCCTCAGCCTTGTGGTTTGGTTTGTGTGCCAAAGTGAGATTGTGCGAGGTAAAAAAAAAAAAAAAAAGAGAAAGAGCCAACCTTGGCGCGGATCTCCTGCGACTTTTCTTGGGCCTCCTGACGGATAAAGCTGACCATCTTGGCCATCTCCGCCTTGACCTGCTTGACGTCGTGGTGGTGGTGGTGGTGGTGGTGGAACGAGGTTTGGGTTAATCGAGTGAAGGGCGTTTACGCTGCCTTTACCTGGTCGTCGTTCAGTCCTGAGCTCATTTTCCCTGCTTTTCCGAGTCGAGGCGGAAGCTACCCTGAACAAACACGCAAAACGGTTGGCCATTAGCCCCAAAGATTACAGAGAGGAACAAGTTTAGCAAGGGCTGAACCACGCGACCTGGCCAACCATGGGCTGGCCACTCGAAAAAAAAATCCAAAGCCAAAAAAAAAAAAAAAAGAATCACTTGTGAGCAGCAAGAGGCTCAGGAAGAGAGATGGTGACAGGTGTGACGGGATGCACGGGCGACTTCATGACGAGCGGGGAGTCGAGGGTAACCGCAGTCGACGGCGGTGCAACCGTCTCCATCATCAGCACGTTTGGATTCGGCTGGGTCACAGATGACGACGAGGCAGGGTACGATGTGGCCGAGACGAAGGCGAGAAAGTCGAGCTGGCCGATGGGGCGGTCGAGCTTGCAGCGGCGGGCTAGGTCGCTCATGGATATCTTGACGTCGAGGCTGAGGACGTCTGCGGTGACTGCGCCGGCCGCGTGCATCTGCTTCTGCTGCTTCTTGTGCTGCTTGTTGAGCTTCTTCTGGTGCTTTCTGATGAGCTTGGCGATCTTTTTGCTGGATTGGGCGTTGGCCAGAAAGTCGGGCGTGCACACGAAGGGCTGGTTGAGGTAGAGGTACCCGTCCACGCAGTCGTCGCCGAGGGTGAAGACAGACACGAGCACGGTGGCCTCGCCGCAGGGATTATACAGGGTTGTGATCGTCGTCTGCATCTGGAACGGAAGCGCGAGCGGCGCAGGCACCGAGTCGTCCAGCTTGGGCGCGAGCGGGTACACATGCGGCGGAATCTCGGTCGTTGCTGGGGCCACCGCTCCTGCGTGCGCGTCCGCGGCTGCGGCCGTTGCGGGCGCCTGAGCAGCCGATGACGATGGCACACGCGAGACCATGGTGAGCGGCGTCGAGTGCATCACGACGACGACTCGCGTGTTTGTCTGGTTGTCGAGCAGGACGCGATAGACGCCTAGCTCGCGGCCACTCATCGGCTGGCTGGCGTTCTTGCGCTGGCCGCTCTCGCTGCTGTGGCTGTGGCCCATCGTTCCGTTCGGATGATTGGGAAGTGTCCCAACGACAGTGTCTCGCACGACATTGCTCCAGCAGCCAGCTCCGCAAAAAAATCGAGGGGCCACGTGGTTTCAACGCGAGATGCTCGGCTCCGACGACGACGACGACGACGACGGTGTCGACGCCAACGTCCAGTGGGACGACGAAGAGGGCGACGAGGAAGAGGAGGAGGAGGAGGAGGAACCGTGCCTGTGCCTGACGTGCGAAAGTAAGCTGCCGTCGGTGCATGCCGCCCTTGAGCACATGCACAGGAGCCACGCGGTCGACCTGGTCAAACTCTGCCACGACCTTAAGCTGGACGACTACGGCACAATGCGTCTGGTCAACTACCTGCGCGCAGACGCCAGCCGTGTCACTACGATGGCCCAAGAGAGAGATCTGCGGAAGCGACTGCTCGAAGACGACAGCCTCCTCAAGCCGGTGCTTGAGAGCGACCCCCTTCTCTACGGTATGCATCGCGATGGTGCCAGAGTACTCACACCCTTGCAAGAACTCGAGGAGATTGTAGCAGAAGCCGCGACTACGATGCCGTCCGCAACAAACGCAACTTTGGTGGCCAATCCGGTCGAAGACCTGCTCAAGGCAGTGGCGACGGTGGACAACGCCGCCGTCCAGCAACTGCTCGCACTCTACAAGGACACGAGCGCACAGCTCGCCGAAACCCAGGCACGCCTCAGCGCGGTCGAACGGAGTTTCCGAAACTACTCTGAGATGTCTGAGGCCGCGCTTCATCCCGATGTAGCTGCCGTCGTCGCAGATGCCTCTTCGTTTGACGCTGCCGCTGTGTTGCCAACGCAGCAGCAGCCGCAGCTCGACTATTACTTTTCAAGCTACTCTCACTATGGCATTCATGAAGAGATGCTAAAGGTAAGCCGTTCAGTACAGTGCAAAGAAAACAAACCGTATTCATCGACGCGTGACTCAGGACGAGGTCAGGACAAACGCGTACGGCAACTTTATCCAAGGACATGCCGATCTTTTCAAGGACAAGGTCGTCCTAGACGTCGGGTGCGGTACAGGCATCCTGAGTATGTTTGCTGCCAAAGCAGGTGCGCGCAAGGTCTATGGCGTGGATGCGTCCAACATCATTGTCCAAGCGCAGGCCAATGTCGTCGAGAATGGCCTGGACGGCACCGTCACTCTCCTCAGGTAAAATAGAAAAATAAAAATAAAAATAAAATGTTACATGAACGTCTGTCCCAGAGGAAAGCTGGAAGAACTCGTTCTCCCGGAAAAGGTGGACATCATCGTCTCTGAATGGATGGGCTATTTTCTTCTGTACGAGTCGATGCTGGACACTGTGCTTGTGGCTCGGGACAAGTGGCTCAAGCCCAACGGTCGCGGTAAGGAGATTGGATAATATTAAAAAAAAAAAAGTTTTTTTTTATTCAATTGTGGCCTTTGCAGTCTTCCCTGTGCTGTGCGAGATGAAGATTGCCGGCCTCGACAATGTTGTGTGGACCAAGGAACGTCTCGAATTTTGGGACAGCGTGTACGGGTTCAAGATGAGCGCGATGAAGCCGCTCTTGTACGAAGAGGCCTCGGTCGAGCACGTCCACGCCAACCTCGTCTCCACGAGTGTGTGCACCTTTCGCGCGATCGACGCGGAAAAAGTCACACTGGCCGAGCTCGAATTTTCCAGCCCCTTTAGCCTGACGGCCCAGACAAAGCATACGCTCAACGCTTTCATTGGTAAGACTTGCTTTTTTTTTTTTCCCCCTTCTCATTCCGCTTATTTGATTTCTCCCAGTCTACTTTGATGTCGACTTTGACCCAGCGACAGCGTCGACGAACCCTGCTCAGTTTACGACTGGCCCACTGGGCGAGTACACGCATTGGAAACAGAGCGTGCTGTACCTCACCAAGCCGGTGGACTTGGCCGCCAACGATGTCATCCAGGGCTCCCTCGTCGTAAAGCGCTCCAAGGACAACGCTCGAGCTCTCATCGTCGATCTCACATACACCAAGCAGGGCTCTGAAGAGAGCTTTCAACAGGCATTCCTTGTGTCATAACGATAGAATTTGCGCATCACAAAGGGGGCGTCTCTCAAAGGTGACTCGCCTGTTTGGGTTGACGCGCGATCTTGGCCAATGCTCTGAGAGCTTGTTCGAACACGCGAGGCTCCTGTCCGCCTACCAAAAGCGAATTATTTAAAGAAAAAAAAAATAGGATGGATCGACGTACCGGAAAGGCGGTACTGTCCTTCGTTGAAGACATAGTATGGCACACCGTGGACACCCTGGTCTTCGCGAGCCTTTCGCGTCGCCTCGCCGATGGCGCGAGCGTTTTCGTCGCTCTCGAGGTACTTGGTAACCGCATCTCGTGGCAGGCCGACCTCGGTTGCTGCAGCCAGGAGCACTTGCATGTCGCCGACGTTCTCGCCCTTTTCAAAGTACCGCTGGAATAGGACCGTGAGCAGATCGTGCTGCACCGATGGCACGTCCTCGGTCCACTTGAGCAGCCGCAGAGCGTTGGCCGTGTTGGACACAAAACCCGTTGTGCTAAACGTCAGCCCCACAGCGTCGGCTGCTGAGCGGATGCGCTTGCCAAACAGCTCGCTGGGACTCTTGACGATGCCCTCAACAGGGATTTCAGGGTGCAGGAAGAACGGGACGTGCCGTATCCTCACGTTGACGTTTGGGTCCTCGGCAGTGAGCGTTGCAATGGCTTTGCGCAGGCTCAGGTTGCCCACCGCACACCTACAGAGTGTGCACCATCTCTTGAGTCTCGTGATAACAGTTTTCTGTTCAGTGTCGCACCATGGACAGGCCACGTCGACGTAAGCTACCACGTCAATGTTGACCGGTCGTGTCATCAAAGGAAAACGGAAACTGAGACAACTGACTTGAATCTTTTTTTTTTTTTTCCCTAGTGGTTCAAGCTGAAAAACCTCTCTGACCAGCCGTACTGGTTCGGCTCGAGTTGGATGACAACGTTCTGGGGGATCGATATCTGACTGAACCGATTGACCGGGCAGCCCCTAAAATCAGAAATCAGACGGTGAGCAAACGATTCGTTCAGGAAAGGCATACATGAAGTAGCCAAACAGAGCTTGCAGTGTCGTGAGATGTGACACCACGAGAACCGAACTGGTTTGCCGCTCGAGCTCCATGATAAATGGATCGAGCCTTAAATCGAGAAAAAAAATTTTATTATTATTGTTTTAAAATTCAAAATTCAAAATTCAAAAGGAAAGTCCCATTCGTGTACCTTCGGACAAGATCAGCAAAGGATTCGCCTCCGGGCAAGCGGTAGTGGTATGGGTCCTTTGAAAAGTTGCTGAGCTCACCGGGCATTTCCTTGTCGATCTCATAAATGGACTTTCGTTGAAGGGTGCCGGTGTCCAGAGCGTTCAGGGCCGACCATTGTTGCGTCTCGAAAGGCATGTCCTACACGAGGAATAGACTTTCTTTTATTAAAAAGGAGCGCTGGAATATATACCTGAACAGTCTCAAGAGCACGCGGGAGCATACTTGTGTAGACAATGAACTTGCTCACGTCTGGGACATTTTCTTCGACAAAGCTCCGCAGCCGCCCTGCAAACCTTTTCCCCTCCTCGTTCAGATGCCAGAATTTCATGTCGGCCGGCGGCAGGAGTGTCTCGAGCGAGGGCACACGCTGACACATCATCTCGTCAATCCCGGTAAACTCGGCTTGCTCCGAGTTGGTGCGCAATTTGTTTGCTTCCCTGATAACGTTGTTGACATCGTCTCGGTCCTCGCTCTGGCCTGCCCGACAAAGAAAGATCTTGCGTTTGGCAATATTGAGACACATCACGTAGGAGCTGATGCGGTGCGCGAGGTCCCCAAAAATTCGATTGCTGATCACCTTTTTTTTGGTTTCAGTATTTCCCTCGCACAATCAGGTAAATACCTTGGACTGAAGGTTGATCAACTTCATGTAGCTCAGCTTGTCGTCATCGACCGGTTCGTAGACCATTTCGTAATTGGCAATCCGTTTGGCGAGATCGGCGGTTGCTTCATCATACGACATATTGCTGCAGGGAATGAATTTTTTTTTTTTTTTTTTTTTTTAAAA
>Ga0302233_10000882_pt1 | contig 22536 bp, 26 predicted proteins | sample II_Palsa_N3_1_FD_193516 | JGI IMG/M metagenome (GOLD analysis project Ga0302233, IMG submission 193516) | Peat permafrost microbial communities from Stordalen Mire near Abisko, Sweden - II_Palsa_N3_1 | ecosystem: Environmental > Terrestrial > Soil > Palsa > Peat permafrost | place: Sweden... | reverse complement strand
AGACCCTGAACGTGCACAAGCCCGATGCCCTCACGCGCGTCTCCGAGTACGTGCCTCAGATTGTGGACTACATAAAGGTCATCATCGACAATGGCTATGCGTAACGCAAAAAAAAAAAAAAAAAAATGGACGACTGTTTTTTTTAACGGTTTTTGGTAGGTATGAGAGCGGAGGCTCGGTCTACTTTGACGTAAAGACGTTTGACTCGAAGGAGCACCACCACTATGCCAAGCTCGAGCCCAAGTCTGCGTTCAACGCGCAGCTCGTGGAGGAGGGCGAGGGAGCGATCAGCATTGGCCTGAGCGAGAAGAAGGCGTCGTGGGATTTCGCGTTGTGGAAGGCATCGCGCCCCGGCGAACCTGTGTGGCCTTCGCCCTGGTCAAACGGTCGTCCCGGCTGGCATATCGAGTGCTCGGTCATGGCCAGCGATCTCTTTGGCGACAAGCTCGACGTCCACTCTGGCGGAATCGACCTTGCGTTCCCTCACCACGACAACGAGATTGCCCAAGCGGAAGCCTACTATGGCTGCAAGCAGTGGGTCAACTACTTTTTGCACGCCGGCCACCTCCACATTGAGGGCCAGAAAATGTCCAAGTCGCTCAAAAACTTTATCACGATCAAGGTACGTTATTTTTTTTTTTGGTTTCGTATTTACTTTTTCTCCTCGCAAAAAAAAAACAAAAACAAAAAAAAACAGGATGCACTGAAGGACTACACCCCCCGCCAGATCCGCATGCTCTTTTTGCTGCACTCGTGGTCGTCCATCCTCGATTTCAAAAAGGACTCGATGACAGAGGCGATTGCCATCGAGACGACGATCAAAAACTTTTTCGCCAACGTGCAGGCCATTGCTCGCGAAAACAGCTACGACATTGCCGTGGGCGAGCAAAACATGAGCGCAGACGAGAAAAAGCTTTTCGCTGAGATCAACGAGGCCCAGGTCAAGGTCCATGAGGCCATGTGCGACTCGATTGACACTCCGACGGCCCTCTCCGCCCTGCTTGAACTCATCAAGTCTACCAACACGTACATCAACTCGCACAAGAAGCATAACACGGCCATCCTCCTCAAGAGTGCCAACTTTATCCAGCGCATCCTAACAGTAACTCTTTCGATGCTTTTTAGAGCACTCGTTTACTTTGATTATCCGCGCAGGTCTTTGGAGTGATCGAGACGCCCCACGAGTTTGGACTGGGATCGAGCGGCAAAGCCGGTTCGTCGTCCAACCTCGAGGAGCAGGTACTGCCGTATCTGCAGTCGCTCGCCACCTTCCGCGACAACATTCGCCAGCTCATTCGCGACAAGAAGGACCCCAAGGAGATCCTCGCCCTCTGCGACAAGCTTCGTGACGATGACCTGCCCGAGCTCGGCGTTCGTCTCGAGGACCGCGAAGGTGCCAAGTCGCTCATTAAACTTGACGACAAGGCCACCCTTCTGCGCGAGAAGGAGGAGAAGAAGCAGGTATATCGGCTCTTCCCCCTTGATAGATATAAACCCTTTTTTTTCTGTTTTCTACTTTACAGAAAGAAATCGAGCGTTTGAAGAAGCGACAAGAAGATCAAGCCAAGCTGGAGGCCAAGCGTTTGGAGAAGCTGGAAAAGGGCAAGGTGCCCCCGGGCGAGCTGTTCAAATCGGGCGACAACAAGGCCAAGTACAGCAAGTTTGACGACAACGGTGTCCCAACGCACGACGACAAGGGCGCCGAGGTTTCCAAGAACCAGCTCAAGAAGCTGCAGAAAGAATACGACGAGCAGACAAAGCTGCATAAGGAGTACCTGGAGGCTACTTCCTCTTCTTCATCCTCGTCAAAATAATTGTGTCCTCGATGAAAGAAGAGAAAAAAAAATAATAAGCAAGTCAAATGTAGAAATGTAGTTCTAAACAGCCGGGACGCCAGCTGCATGGCCAGCAGGCGCAGCGGCGGTGGCGGCGGCGGGTCGTGGCTCGGCGCGTACTCGGCTGGCAAAGGTCGCAAAGTCGTAGGCCGTGTGTCCGAAGACGTTGTTGCGTATGACAGCTGCCATCGTGATTGGGACCTCGATCTTGTCGGCCATGTTGAGGATCTGTGCCTGCTGGCCCCTGAGCTTGTCCAGGTCCTGCTGCAACTTTGCAGCGCGCTTGCTGGCGTCGACCGTGAACGCGAAAAAGAGGCTGGAGGAAAGAGCAAAGCCCAGCAGCATCGAAATGGCGACGAGGACCGTCAGCGGCTGCTGGATCGGGTGCGTCACCACCAGCAGCGTCACCGTTCGCCAGTTGGAGTACGCAAAGTCCCACAGCAGTACCAGTCCTACGGCGGCCACGGCGACCGAAAACACCTTTGCCGAGTCCATAACCGTCAAGTCAGTACCAGTAAGTTGAAAATTTTGGCGCCATCAGTTTCGGGAGTGACCCTTCGTGAGGGAGCGAATTTCTCTCTTCTTCAACTCGTAAATTTACGGTAGGATCGCCGTGTTCGAAGCGATTTTTTCATAATATTAAAAAAAAGAGAGAGAATTCACTGGAAGTGCGCCTTGGTGAAGGCAGCGATCGACTTGAACGACGCGGCAGTCGCCTCGGGGAAGAGCGAACCAAATGCCTGGAAGACGTGCGGCATGTCTGCATACTCGTTGATCTCGACATTGCACCCCGCGGCCTTGGCTTTGGCCGCAAACGCAGCGATGCGCGGTTGGTGGAGTTCGACGGCGCCAGTCTCGATGAGGATGGGGCAGGGGGCGAGGATGTTCAGGTCCTCGGCGAGCAGCGGCGACATGAGCGTGTTGCGGAAGGCCTCCTCGGAGCCGGCGTACATGAGACGCGCGTTGTAGGCTTTGCGCATGGGGACAATGTAGTCGGTGTTGCTCGCGGTGACGGGGATGCTGTCTGACAGGTCGACATTGGGAGAGAGGAGGATGAGGAACCCGGGCAGGGGCGCCTCGTTCTCGCGGGCCAGCTTGAGCGCAGTGCCGAGGATGACGTTGCCACCCGAGGACTCGCCAACGAATGCCACACGGGAGGGCGTGTAGCCCTGCTCGGCCTGCAGTAGCCACTTGTACACGGCAATGGTGTCCTCGATCGGCGCGGGGAACTTGTGCTCGGGCGCCAGGCGCAGCTCGATCAGCAGAACGCGACAGCCCGTCGCGAGCGCGACCTTGCTGGCCAAACGGCGGGTGGACTTGAGCGTGCCCTGCACGAATGCGCCGCCGTGAATGTGCACAATGACGCCGCCGCCACTGGACGCCCCCTCGACATAGTCGTCTGTCTGCAGCCACACGGACTTGACGGGGCAGCCTGTGGCGGGCACCTCCTTGGTCCCGGCCACGGGCGGGTTGTCGAGCTCGTTGGCACGGACCTGGTCGAGCGTGGCGTTGTCGTTGACATCGCGCAGGATGCCGACGACGATCTCCTGTGTGTACGTCCACGAGGGGCATGCCGGGGTGCCGCGCCAGAAGCGCGTCCACGTGGTGGACGCGGCCGACGCGAGTGCGTTGACGTAGAGGGACATGTCGATGACGGGGGAAAAAAAAGCAATTTTTCAAATTCTCTTCTGATGAATGTCATAAATCAAACTAAAACCTCGAAAGAAGCTACTACCGCGATGGCACAAACGTCCAACCTCAAGCCCCTCTCGCAGTTCCTCGCCGACAAGGCGCGCGACGAGTTGAATGAGGACCCCGCCACCCGTCTGCAGGCCATCTCTGGTACGAGTGGATAAGGGGGGGAAAAAAAAAAAGTTTAACCCTTCCGTTCATAGACCTCAAGGAGGCGTACAAGGCAAAGCACCCAGAGCTGCCGCTGATGCGCGAGGACGACCTGTTTATCATCCGCTTCTTGCGTGCGCGCAAGTACGACATGGAGCGAGCCGTCGAGCTCACGTACAACTTTCACAAGTTTGCTAAGGACCACGCGGACCGGCCGCAGCACGCAACACTCGAAGAGGCACGCCCGATCATCGAGGCCGGGGCCGGAGGCATCTTCCCGTGCAAGAGCAAGAGTGGTGCATCGATTATCCTGGTCAAGGCCTCCAATCTGAACCCTGACACGATGACCCTGCGCATGCTCCAGTACGGTTTCGTGTACCTGTGGGGCCAGCTGCTCGAGGACGAGGCGACCCAGATCTGCGGTGCGCTCATGATCCAGGACCTCTCCGGATTCTCCCTCTCGTCCGCGTCCAAGATGAGAAAGCTGCAAGGTGACCAGAAGGACGACTACCACTTTCTCCAGAACTGTCTCCCTCTCCGCTTCAAGGGCGTCCACCTAGTCCACGAGCCGTGGTACGTGTCGTTCTTTATGAGCTTGGCCAAGCCCTTCATGTCCAAGAAGCTCAGTGAGCGCGTACGGTCTCGTCTTTTTTTATTTTTATTTTTTAATTATACATCAATACCCGTTTGACCTGTTGTAGTTTTATCACCACGGCACTAGCCTCGAGTCCCTCGAAAAGTACTTCAACGTCAAGGAGCTGCCCAAGATCCTCGGTGGAGAGATCGACTATGTGTGCACCGATTCTTTCGAGATTGCCGAGGCCTGGCACAAGCGCACGGTCATCGACAAATAATAGTCTTCTTCTTCTATTCTACCACCATGGAAGCAAGAATGGCTGGCTCGTGTACAGAACACGAACGACAGCGTAAGACACGAATCCGAAAGGGCCAAACATGAGCAGGGAAAAGAGAACTGGCGCCATCGCAAGCTGGCTGATGCCAATCTGAAGCTAGGTGTCAGTGCACAAGTATTTGGCAGGGGGCATCCGTACCTGCAGCGCATCCCGAGTGACCAGTTCGCCAACAAACAGGTCGTACGAGAGGTAGTGCACCCAACACGCCAGCAGCACACGCGCATGACCGCGACGGTAAATCGCGATGACGCCCTTCAGGGTCATAAAGTTGATCTCCTCGAGCTCGGACTTTTGCGACTTGAGGGCGCCCGTGATGAGCGCCACGCCGTAGATGAGCGCATTGAACAGCTGGATCAAGCGGGTCGCTGTGTACGTGTGCTCCCATTGCGGGACGACGGCGAGGAGGGCCCAGCCGACCATTGCTGTGATTGTGCAACAACAACACGACGATTTTTAGCACGGAAAGGAAGCAGCAGCGGAAAAAACGTACTCGTGTAGGACGCGACGTTGAACAGCAGGTGCTCGACCGTGAGGCTCTCTCGTGCCGCCTTCGAAGACATCGCTTGACTGTTGCGAAAAAGTAAAACTGTGGCATCCGACGGAAGAAAAAGATAGATTATTTTTTATTTATTTAACCTTGCGCTCAAGCAAAGAGGAACACGGTTTACATTGTACATCACACACACGGAGGATTCACTGCACGTTATGTTAGGTTTTTTAAAAAAAATCTAGTTATTTGGGGGCGGGGCTGGCCGATTCTTCAGTCGAGCGGCCCTAGGATCGAGATGTCAAAGCGCAGGTTGCGGGCGACGCAGGCAAACAGCTCGGGCTTGCGGTAGGGCTTGGACAGGTAGTCGTTCATGCCCGAGTTGTGGCCGGCCTGGACGTGCTCGTCGCGGGCGTTGCCCGATAGACCGATGATGATCGCGGGCTTGCGGGCGTTGGTGCGGGCCTCGTGCTCGCGGATCAGCTTGGTCGCCTCGAGGCCGCCCATCACTGGCATCTCGACATCCATCATCACCAGGTCGTACGTGTGCTTGACAAACAGATCGACCGCCTGCTGTCCGTCGCTCGCGCCCTCGACGTAGAAGATGCCCTCGGGGACCATCGCGAGCTGCTTCTTGAGGATGCGCTGGTTGATGTCGTTGTCCTCCACCACAAGCACGCGGAACTGCGCCGCGGCGGCCGCCACAGACGCCGCGGCCGGGGTCATGGGCAGGGGCACCGCGAGCAGGGGTGGGGAGCGGACGGGCGTACCTTGATGCGAGGGCTGCCCCATCGACGTCGTGGGCGTTCCGGGGCTGCTGGCGCCAACACGAGCGGCAGAGTTGGGGTCCAGGTTGAGACGGAGCTCGCCGAGGGTGGTCGAGTCGGCGAGACGCTCGCAGGGGACGACGACAGTAAAGGTGCAGCCTTGCCCCTCCTTGCTGTCGACCCTGATCGTGCCGCCCATGAGGTCTAGGAGCGCCTTGGAGATGAACAGGCCCATGCCCGAGCCGCCATACTTGCTGTATGTCTTGACGTTTGCCTGGCCAAAGGGGACAAAGAGCTTGGCGCGCTCGTCCTCGCTGAGCCCGATCCCCGTGTCGCTCACGCGGAAGACGATCTGTGCAAGCTGGCCCACGCTGGGGACAAGGCCGTCCACGTCCACCTCGACCGTGACGGTGCGCAGGAGGGTCTCCTTGGTAAACTTGATCGCGTTGCCGACGAGGTTGATGAGGACCTGGACGAGGCGCTGCGGGTCGCACTTGACGCGGGGTACGCGCTCGCACGCGGGCAGGTACCTGCTGATGAGGGCAATTCCGTTGGCCGTGGCCTCGGCCTGGAACATGCGGACGACGGTGTCGACCGTGCTGTGGAGCGACATGGGGCAGGTCACGATGCTGAAGCGCCCGACCCGTAGCCGCGAGACCTGGAGGACGTCCTCTGTGATGCGCCGCTGGTGGTTGACGCAGAGCTCCATCGCGTCCCACAGGTCTTGCGTGTCCTCGAGGTTTTGGTAGAGCACCTTGGCCTCCTCGGCGGTGATGGGCCGCCTGTAGTTGTGCAGGGCGCTGATGGACGAGCGCACCTTGTGGTGGACGGCGCGGAGGACGTCGGCGCTGTTGACGATGCCGTTGAGGGGGTTGCGGATCTCGTGGCAGATAATGTCGACAAAGCGGGCCTGCTCGGCCCGGTGCTCCTCGGCCTGGGACGCCGCCAGGGCGAGTGCGTCCATCTTCTCCTTCTCGAGCTTGCGCTGATCAGTGACGTCGGCCAGCGAGCCCACGACACTGTGGATGCGCGTGGTCTGGGTAGGGTACTCGGTCACGGTCACCTCGGGCTGGCACTGGAAGAGTATCCACCGGATCTCGTAGTCGCTGTTGTTGGGGTCGACCGGCGACGCCAGCGGCACGGGCCTGATCTTGCGCGGCCTCAGCTCAACCCCGCCAACCGGGCTGCGGCCGTTGAGGCGGTGGTTGCCGTAGACGTCGCCGTCGTCCTCCTCGTCCTCGTCTCGGTAATAGTCGTCATCATCGTCGCCGTTGGCCGCCTGCTCGACGGGCTCGGGGAGGACGATCCGGGGCCTGAGCACGCGAAACTCGAACGAGACGCTCTGCGACGGGTTGGAGATCATGTCGGTCCACGCCTGGTCCACGCCCGCGCGGTCGTCCTTGTGGATGCGCGTCATCCAGCTGTCGAGGTCCTTGAGCGGCGTCATCGTGCTGTAGCCGACAATGTTGCGCCAGCGGTCGTTGACATAGGTCAGGTGGCCGCCGCGGTCGACGCGGAAAATGCCGTGGGGGCTGAGCTGCGTGAGGATGTTGAGGTTGTTGGCAAAGCGGGTGATGTCCGAGTTGTTGACGACGAGCGCGTCCACCAGGCGCTTGATGCGACGCTCCAGCGGTATGTACACAAACACAGCGAGGAAGAGCAGGGCGCCGAGGATGACCGACATGAACGCAAACTGCTGCGCCTTGGCCCACGTCGTCTGGTTTTGCGCCTCCTTTTTCATGGTTACATTGATATCCTCGAGCACGCTCACGACCGTCTTCTGCTCGGTGAGGATGACCTGGATGGCGGCAGTAATGTTTTCCGCAAAGACGGTCTCGGCGCCGTCGACGAGGACGGCCGTCTGGATCGTGCTGATGGCGTTGAGGAAATTGGCGGTCGTGGGGCCGTTGAGGCTCTCGAGAGCAGCAATAATGTCCTCGTTGAGGAGAGGCGACGTGAGCCCGAGGTAGTTGTTGCCGCTGCGTACGGCGGGCAGCAGCTCGGTGAAGACCTGTTTGGCACGATCGAGGTCTGCGGCGGCAGCCCGGAGGACGGTCGCATTGTTGGGCCAGGCGAGCATGGCGAGGCAGTCGGCCGTGCCCGTTTCGATGCCGTACAGGGAGATGGCCGTGAAGTTTACGCTGAGACCGTTTTGGTTGCCCTGGTTCAGGTCCTGCGTGACCACGATCATCGCCGCCACGCTCAGCGACGCGATGAGAGCCACAGCCGTCAGGAAAAAAATTCGCAGCAGCGTGTGGACCGCGCGCACGCTCATGAGCAGGGTCGCGTTCGACAGGGTGTGTTTATTTGACCGTCCGCGGCCCTCGCTGTCGTCGTCGTCGTCATCGTCGTCGTCATCGTCGTCGTCGTCGTCGTCCTCCTCCTCTTCTTCATAATAGTGGTCGTGGTTTAATCCGTCCTCGCCGTCAAACCGGTTGTAGGCGCCCTCGCCGCCCCGGCCGTCGCTGGCGACGCCGTCCGCGGTGCTCGTCGTGGTCGTGATCGGTGGGGCCCGCCTCCTGCTCGTGCTCAGGCTGGTCCTCCTGGGACTGGACCGCATGGCGGCCGAGGCATTGGCGGATGTTGTGGTCCTTCTCCTTTGTTGCGGCTGCTGGTACCCCTCATAGCCGCCATTGATGTTGACCTCCTCGCCCTCCTCGTCGTCCTCGTCCTCCAGACGAATGGGCACGCTCGTGTGGTCCCTGCCGGGGCGCCCGAACGACGTGCTCGGCATGGACAGCGTCGTCGCTATTGTTTTTTTCGGCGCTGTTGTTGTGGTGGTGGTGATGCCACTGCTGCTGTTGGTGCTGCTGGCCATGTTCCTCGTCCTCCTCCTCCTCCGTGTGTATTTATTATTCTCCTTCCGTTTACCCTGCCTCTCGCGAGCTTGGTTGTGGTTGCGGCTCCGGTTGCCTGCCTGCCTGCCGCCCTTGTGCAACAAGTCTCCCTCCTTGGGTTCTGTTTCGGGAACTGCAAGAAAAGCGAAAGTAAAAAAAAAAAAACGACAGGATTTGTTGTATCGTTAGCCAAACCCCACCACCGCTGTTAAGGAGCATGCACAAGGAGGCCCACCTGGCAACCCACCAACACCCGCCCTAGCGCGCCCACTCGCACAAAGAGAGAGAGAAGCGGAAGACGGACACTGCTGTCCTTATTATTTTATTTTCAATTGCTTTTCCTAAAAAGGCAACTGGGGCACGAGCAGTCTGGTGAGTTTCTTCCGGCCTTCACGCACCGCCCCTCCCCCCGAGCACCACTGCACCGAGGGACTGTCAGCGTTGACTGTTGTGCAAAGATGGCGTTGCTCGAGCGGCAGATCACCAGCTCGACGCACGACTTCCAGCCGCCCCATGAGCTCCGGCCGGGACGTGTGGGCGATAAGTATCTGCTGGATTTGGCGGCGACGGTGGACTTGGCGCCTTCGCAGCACGAGGGTGTCTGCTTGAGGTATGCATGTCTTTTTTTTTTTGGTTTGTTCTTTGCACTCCCTGGCTGATCTCTCTCAATGCAGGATCCACCTGAACGGCAACCGGGTCCAAGTCGACGGACCGGCCTCGCTCGTCGTAAAGGCCACGTTCTCGGCCGACGCCGACGCAGGCACGGCAGCAGATCCCACGGTGTCCTCTGCGGCAACGACGCGCAAGTCCACGTTCCCCACCGTGACACACGTTTGGGAAGACGGCACGGGCGCACTACCTGTCGTTCCTGCCGTCGCGCCTGGCAGGTCGGCCGACGCAGCCCACTACCTGGGCGGGTACAGCGACGACGGCAGCCACTTTTCCTTCCTGTACCGGCTTGCGCCCAACGAGGCGGCCTCGGCGACGGCGGCCTCCTTCTCCTTTAGCGGCCTGCAGCTGGCCTTCAAACACAGGGTTAACCGGCCCATGACCTCGTACCGCCTCGTCACCGGCTACCTCGAGCTCTCGAGGCTGACGCTGGAGACGGCCGACCCCGGTGCAATCAGCAACATTGTCTCGGTCAAGACGTGGAACCACCGCAATGAGGTTGTCAAGGAGATTGTCGCGTCCGAGATCTCGTACTTGCAGGGCCTGACAACGCTGGTCGAGGTCTACAAGCGCCCACTGGCTGGATCGGCCGCGTCGATGAAGCCGATCCTCAAGCCCGAGGAGGTCGATGCCATCTTTTCCAACATTGAGCTGATCTGCAACGTCAACAAGGAGCTCCTCCAACAGCTTGAGCAGCGCGTCGACACGTGGTCCTCGACGCAGCTCGTCGGCGACGTCTTTCTCAAGATGGGGCCGTACCTCAAGACCTACTCGCAGTATTGCAACAACTACCCGGCAGCCATCGCCCTGTACAACCGGAGGCGGCAGCTCAGCTCCAAGTTTAGCAAGTTTATCGTCGACGCCAAGAGCCTCAGCGGTAACCTCGAGCTGAGCGCGTTCCTCCTCCTCCCAGTGCAGCGCAACCCGCGCTACCGCATGCTCCTGGACGACCTCCTCAAGCACACGTGGGTCTCGCACCCCGACTATGAAAACATCAGAAAAGCCGCAAAGCTCGTCGCCGAGATCACAGAGTTTATCAACAATGGCATCACCAAGGCCGAGAACGCGGCCAAGATTCTCGACATCCAAAACCGGTTTGTTGGCAATCGTCCCGAGGTGTGTTCCTTTTTTTTAAAAATTAAAAAAAAAACGTATTTGCCACATAAATGTGCCCTCGTTTGGTGGTAGGACCTTATCCAACCGTCGAGAAGGTTTGTTCGTGAGGGAGAAATGGTCAAGATTGCGGCTGGGCTGATGAACCGTCGCTTCTTTATCCTCTTTAACGACGCCATCGTCTATGCCAAGATGAAAGGCAAGCGGAATCTGCAATGGAAAGGCAAGTGGGATCTCTCGTCCAGCTGGCTGCGGGACCTGCCCAACTCGCCCAGTAATAAATTGCTTTTTTTTTTCCGATACTCTACTTTAAGAAAAATTTTTTTTTATTTATTTCTAGAACTGCGCTGTGCCTTTCAGATCATTACAACCAAAAAGACCTACACGATCGTCACGCGGAACGAGGACATGAAGCGCAGCTGGATGGATCAGATCGGGTTGCAGATCGCGAGCGTGCACAAGCTCAACCCAAACGTCTACACGCAGGACCGTGCCAAGCGCCATGTTGACCGCCCAGGCTTTCTTGGCATGTTTACCAAGCAGGTGCTTGTGGAGAACGACGGTGACTTTGACCCCCTGCCGAACGAGACCGCCCCCGTCTCGCCGCTCACCTCCACGACTAGTGCTGGCAGCTTGACCTCGGCCCCTATTTCACCGAGCAGAACGAGCGAAGAAGACGACGACGAGGACGACGACAGCGCAGATGACGACGACGGCTTCACCATTGCTCAATTGCGCAAGCCAACCGAAAAGACCAGGTACCCTTGCGTGGTTTTTCTAATCGTTTTTTTTTTAAAAAAAAATTTTTTTTTTTTTGGCTCCGCCGCTGCGCAGCACAATCAACAAGGTCAACCGGTGGCAACAGCAAAAAATGACGTTGGGAGACCTCGTGCAAGGCTTTGATGCAGCAACGACGGTCGCGACTAGCACAGTCTCGGCTCCAACCATCAGGCTCCCCAAAACCGACCATTTGGTCATTCCTCCGCCGCCGATGCAACAAGTTGCCGATACAGACGATATGGGGGCCATCGACGATCTCAAGAAAATACTGGAGAAGAAACGAGGGTCTGTCTACCTGCCCTCTGAGCCCTCGGTGGAGGCTGCCCCGGCGTCACTCCCTCAAGCCGAGTCGGTAAAAAAAGAAAAAAAGAAAAAAAAAGAAAAGTCTTTAGATCTGCTTTATTTCTAGGAACCATCAATCTTCAAAGAGCCCGTTCGCGTTTACCTAACCGATCGCACGTTCAAGGTCTTCCAGGTCTCGCACACGGCCACCGCAGGAGACTTGCTTGCGGTCGTCCTTACGAAAGTCGGCGTGCCGTCCTCTGAGCGAGCTCACTACCGCCTATTTGAGGTCGATGCCTCCCTGGCCGATCGCGCGTCCAGGCGTCTCGTCGGCGAGAAGGAGCTGCCGCTGGCCATCAAACTCGGCTGGGGATCGTCCGGACTGATGGAGTTCCACATCCTCAAGACAGCAATAACCGCCCTCCTGCCTGGCCTGCAGCAGGCTCGTCCTCCCACCGAGCCTCCACCAGCCGCCGTCCTGGTGGATGCCTCGTATAGGAAATAGGAAATGGTGTGGGTGTGGATTTGAAACGAGCTGGATTTTTTTATTTTGATGTTTTTATTTTTTTCCCCCTCCTTTTGACCCTCCTCTCTCTTTTCTTTCTCACCCCACACAAAAAAAGTTTGCAGCAGCAGCAGGCAGCCACTGGATATGGCCGAAGAAGTGGGCAAGTTTGACCCCTCGTCGAGTGCTGGCGGCTCGCACTTGAAGGTCGTTTCGTCTGTCCTCAACAAAAACGCCGGCGCGACCAAGCTGGCCAATAAGAAGGACACGCCGCCACCGACGCAGCCCTTCACCACCGAGGTATTACCGTGCCCTTTTTTCTGTGAATCTCTGACTCTCTCCCTCCGCCTCTCTCGTTTGCAGCAACACGCCTATCTGACGGCCTTTGTGCAGCACTACGCGCACCTCAACAACTACGCGCAGGCCAAGGATTTGTACGACAACCAACCAGACCTTATTGCGACCTTGCTGGTGCTGCTCGCGACCGCCGACGCCGCAACCACGAGCGTCTTGATGCAGCTGCTCATGATCTTTACCCGCTCTGGTACGCAGGATGAACGGAAGGGAAAGAAAAGAGGGAAAGACAGCATGAAACATGCCTGAAACGTGTTGTTTCCCTTTCTTTCCCTTTTTACCGTAGACAAGAACCAGCAGCAGGTCGCAAAGGTGAACGGCATCACAACACTCATCAACGTGCTTAAAAAGTACTCGACCAACGTGGACATTCTCGACGACACCTGTCGCGCGCTTATCAACGTCGGTGCTAATGGTATCTCGGGCGGTCAAGCGATGTTTATTTATAGCACGTGTTCTGTCCTTGTTATGACCAGACAAGAACCGTCGCCTGATTGCGGTGGATGGAGGTCTGGAAGCCATCCTCGAGTGCCTAAAGTTGCCGACAGCGACTCCCTCGCTCGTCCTGTCGTCCATCTGGACCGTTCGCAATGTCGCTGTCAATGGTACTACGGTCTTTTGGGAAAACGACGATCTAAATAGTCTCGCCGGCACACACTGCAGACAGCAACAAAAAGCTCATCCAGCAAAAGGGCGGTGTCGAGCTGTTTGTGGCCGCGATGAGCAAGTACTCTAAGGAACTCATCATCCAAGAGCAAGTACGAGTTGAGTCTGGAAAAAGAAAAAAATACTGAAACCGCGATCATCAATCAGGCATGCTTCACCCTCATGAACATCTCCCTCAAGGATGATGTGCGCGAATCCATGGTCAAGGAGGGCAGTGCGCACGCCATCGCCAGCGCCCTCAAGGCCTTCCCCAACGAGAAGAAGCTTCAAGAGGCCGGCGCGTGGGCTCTCAACAACCTCGCGCACCACCGTACGGATGTTTAAAGAGTAAACGGGCTCTAACCGATGTATCTCAAAAACAGAGAAATCCCGAGAGATTCTCCGGGAGCAGCAGTGCATCGAAGCACTCGTTGGCGCGAGCAACGCCTTTGGCGCTGACTCGGAAATCATCCAGAAGAACGCGGGCGAGGCGATCTCGATCATCGCCGAAAGTACCGACACGCCCGACGAGGAGGACGACGACAGCAAGGCGGGCAAGGGTGTGCCTGCTTCCGTGGCCGCCGCAGCCGCCGGTGACGACGCAAGCAAGTCGCAGGTAGTGGGAAAGAAAAAAGTTTTTATTTTTATTTTTATACTCAAACATCGTACCCCATAGACGGTCGTCAAGAAGGGCTGGCTTTCCAAGCAGGGCGGCACCGCCAAGTCGTGGAAGAAGCGATGGATCGTGCTCGACAACGGCAAGATCACGTACTTTAAGACCCAGGACGAGGGCCAACCCCTCGGCGCTATTGCCCTGCGAAACTGCGCCGGTGTGCTCGAGGACCCGGGCAAGAAGAACTGCATCCTGATCGTCACACAGATCCGCACCTACCGCGTCGTCACGTCCAGCAAGCAGGAAACAACCGAGTGGATCCAGGCCATCAAGGACATCCTGGCCCAGCTGCCAAAGCCTGCCGAGCCCGCCCCCGCTCCTACGCCTGCACCCACCCCAGCCGTTACTGCGTCGACACAGGCTACCTCCCACAAGAGCACGAGTGCAGAGGCTGCCCCTGCCCAGGCCCCTGCTGCCCCCGCAGTCGAGGCCCAGGCCGATCCTCAAGCGTCTGCGCTCGGTGTTGACTTTTTCAGCAACGAGGAAAAGACGCCGATCGAAGAGGTCGAGGCGGTCCTGATCGAATTCCTCGAGCACGAGTTTGAGACCAAGCTCGATGCAAGCTGGAATGACCAGACTACTCACGCCGACCTCGCAAAGAATCTCGCCATTCGTAAAATCGTCACGACCATCTTTGAAACGCGCTTGGCAGAGACGGCCGTCAAGAGTATGCATGAATTTTTTTCTTTTTTTTTCTATTTCAACTCCCCGCCCTCGCTGGTAGATTTCAAGGGAGAACCTGTGCCCGGGATGTATGACGCGATCAAGCTGCGCAACATTGCCGCAGCCATCCTTCCTGGCGTCGCCCAGCAATTCTTCTCGCTGCACCCCACCGGACTGGCCGGCTTCTACGCCAAACTGGATACCGATCGCCGCCGCAACCACCGCTTCGAGGCTTGGGGCGAGCAGGGCATCCGCAAGACCATGGAGGATCGCCACCTCGGCGTCCGCTACGTCAACGAGATGCTCGGCCTCAACGTAACCAAAAAAAAAAAAAAAAAAGTATTTTTTTTTTCTTATTTCATGTCCATAGGGCTTCCTGCCGTCCATCTCCATCTACGGTATCTTTGATGGGCACGGTGGAACGACGTCGGCCGACTATGCCGCTAGCCACCTCTTTGTCAACCTCTTGCGGAACCTGGACCAGGACTCGATCGAAAACCTCGGCTACAACCCGCTCAAGCTCGAGGGCCACATCCGAACCAGCTTTGTCAGTACGGGTCCCGTTTAGTTATATCCATAATAATAACTCGGTTTTTTTTCCTTAGACACAAACCACTTTTTGTTTGACGCGATGCAGCGCAAAGGCACGATGGATCTTTCGGGCTCGACGGGTGTCGTTGCCGTCCTCGTCGAGAAGGAGGTCTACATCTGCTGGGCGGGTGATTCAGAGGCCGCTTTGATCAAGAAGGACGGCGCCGCGCTCGCACTGACCTGGCCCACCCACAAGGCCAGCTCCGAGGTATTGCTTTTTTTAATAAAAAATACTGAAATTGCTAAATCTTTTTCTCCCTGTCCAGGCCGAGATCGAGCGCATCGAGAAATTGGGCGGCGTCATCCACGAAGTCAACGGCATGAAGCGCCTGAACGGCGTCATCGCCGTGACGCGATCTTTTGGCGACACGCGATTCCAGCCGTTCGTCACGGCGGATCCTGACATTCTGCGATTCACCCAGGACAGCACCGACGATGCCCTGGTCCTCGCTTGCGACGGCCTTTGGGACGTCTTTTCCAAGCAGGATGTCTCCCAATTTATTTTCTCGTACCGAGCGCAGACTGGATCGCTTGTCGGGTATGCGCGAGTGCTTTGGTTCTCGTGTTCTTAACCGATATTTAAAAATAGGGTGAGCACCGCACTGTCCCGGGCGGCTCTAGAACGCGGATCTACCGACAACGTGTCGGTGTTGGTAGTCGAGTTCAATTGAGTTTCACTTGTCTTTTCGTTTTCTTTTGCTTTCTCTCTTTCTCTCTTTCAAATCAAATCAAATCAAACCTGTAATGCAAACCAACCATACAACCTATCTTCCTCTCCTCAAATACATCCGCAGGAGTGTCACCGCGACCTGAAATTTACAAGGACGCCACGTTTCGGCTTAACGAGCCCAAAATTGACGATCTCGGGGACATAGTCGGGCGAGATGGGTTCGATGAAGAAATCACGGGCGAGCAGGGACAAGACGGCCTTGGCCTCGGTGATCGCCAGCGCACGGCCGGCACACTGGTGCGCCCCCAGGTTGAACCACACCTCGGGGATCGCCTGCTTTGCGCCATCGAGGACGTCCTCCGTGTTGGCGCCCCATCGGTCGGGGTTGAACGTCTGCGGCTGCGGGAACAGTGTTGGGTCCAGCAAGATGCCTACAAATAAAAATAAAAAAATTTTTTTTAATGCAACCACAACAAAAAAAACCAACTGAGTTGAACCTTTGACGTTGAGGATGATGTCGGCCCCGGCGGGAACGGAATGGTCGCCCACGAGGGTCCGATCGACGGCACGGACGATAAACATGCCGACGCTGGGGTAGAGCCGCAGAGTCTCCTTGAACACGGAGCCGGCAAAAGTGAGCTTGCTGAGGGTGGCCGCCGTGATGTCCAGCGGTGCGTCTCGGTCGTCGCCAAAGACGTCGACGGCCTCGTCGTGCAGGCGCTGCAGGAGGTCGGGCCGTTTGCTGAGCTCGTGCAGGGCAAAGGCCATCGTGTGAGCGGTGGTCTCGGTGCCGGCGAGGAGCATCGCGATCGCCTCGACGACGAGGAGCTCGTCCGTGTAGTCTGGGTTGCGCGCGAGGTGCTCCAGCAGGGTGTCCGAGGAGGTTGAAGCAGCGCTAGTGAACGAGGCCGTGGGGATCGGATTGGCTGCGCGGATCTGCTTGATCACGGGTGCGAGGGAATCACGCAGCAGCGCCTTGGGCTTGGCTGCACTGTTGTTGCTCAGCGTGCCCAGCTGTGGGATGGAGGCCGCCGCACGCGACTGGTTTGCGATGGCGGCGTCGTTGATCTCGGTGATGCACTCGACAGCCCTGCGCGCGCTGCCCACGGGCGTCCTCTCCCAGTCAAAGTCTGCGCCGAGCAGGACCGACGTGATGATCTTGCACGTGAGCTCGACAAAGGCTGCGTCGACATCGACCGCCGTTGCTTGCGCTCGGAAGGAGCCGATGAGGGCGGCCGTGAACGAGGCCACCACGGGCTCGGCCACGCGGTTGAGCACGCGCGGCTGGAAGAACGGCATGATTGTGTCGCGGCGCCATCGCCACTCGTGGCCCTGGGTGAACAGCAGCGACTTGCCGAAAACAGCGCCCATCTCGGCCGTCTGGCGAGGCGAGCGCTCGACCGTGTGCGGGTTGTGGTACCCGTTGATCCCCGACTGGACCAGCGCGCGCATCACCGGCAGGCTCGTCACCAGCACCAGCGGCTGCCCCACCAGCCACAGCACCGTCACCGGGCCCCCCTCGGCCGCCGCACGCACGAACGGGGCCGCCATGTCGCCCGCGAGGATCCCCTGCAGCAGTGGCACGATGGAATCAACGTGCCGCAGCGGGTTGAGCGGCACACGCAGCGCGCCCTCAAACTGCCGAACCCAGCGCACGTACCTGGACAGGCGCCACACGAGCGCGCACGCGGCCACCGCCGCAAAGGCCGTGAGCACAAAGGTGGCGTTGTCCGTCATTCAGTTGTGGCGTGTTTTTTTTTCTCTCCAAAATTGTGTGTCACTTTTCTTTTCAGTTCGTCATCATTCTCATCACTTTGGCCCCTTGAAATGACGATGGTAGATGTAGTACGTGCACAGACCGATCCTGGTGGCGTTGCGAAAAAGAAAAGAAAAACAACATTTTTTTTAATTAAAAAAAATCCAACAAAGCGAGAGCAACGTACAAGGCAAGGCCCACGATGGGGACTACGACCGAGACGACGATGGTTGTGGTCATGTCCACGGAAGAGTACACGGGACCGGGACGGTCGTAAAAGTCGATCCAGTGTCTGTCGATTGGGTCATTGGACATGCCGTGAGGCGCAACCGAGAATTCTATGCAGAAAAAATTATATAATTCAATTAATAAAAGCCCTGAATAGGTGCATACTCGTCTCAAAATAAAGACGCCCGCCAGGGAAAAACAGCGGGTTCGCGGCGATGATGGTCGGGTTGACGGTAAAGGTGAAATTGGACAGGCCAAGCAAAAACTCGGCCCGACTGGTGAGGTTTCCGAACGTGTGCCTGAACGTGAACGTCTTGTCGGTAAACAGTTGCTTAAAGTTGTAAAACTTGTTGCGTAGTTGGAAGTCCCCGACGTACTGCGAAAACAAGCATTTTTTTTAAAAAAAAACAGTTGAATAAAAAGTGAAACGTACACTGTCCCCGTTGTAAAGGGTGAGGAACTCGGAAAAGGTCACGTTTACGAGAGGGTTGGTGAACTTGCACCCGGTGGAACTGTAGACAAGCTCCATTGTCGTGTTGTCCAGACGACTGTACTGTGGGCACGAGGGGTCGTTGATAGGCGCGACCGGGCAATCGAGCGGCGGCGAGACGAGCACAAGGCCGCATGTAAACGGCTCTGCAGTGTCGCACAGCTTGCCTTGGAACCCAGGGTAGCAGACGCAGTTGGTCACATCGGGTGTGTAGACGGGATTGCAGCATATCCCCTGGCAGTAGATGTCGGTGACATCGCAACTCGCGCACGTCGGCAGGCCCGACTCATTGAACTCGTCGACCGTGTACGCTTGCGGCGTCAAAATACCGCACAGATAGCCTGTCGTCACGTTCTCATAGGCGACAGGCGTGCCATGGCCGTTACAAGCGGGCGCTTGCGGCTCCGGCGATGGGGTCGAGAGGGCAAACCGCTTGGCCACGTTCCCGCCCTCTTCGTCCCGCACAGGTGAGCGGACGAGAATGGACCTTTGCTGCTGCTGCTGCTGCTGCTGCTTCTTGCGCAAACCCGCCACCGCCCTGCTCCACTCGAGGCCACTGACATCCTCATCGTCAGCACCTGCATCCACCCCAAGCCACTGAGCGGATATTCGCACGTTGAGCCACTGTGCAGCACTGTACGGGCACAAACACGTTGAGAGCAAGCACCTGTGCGTATCTCACCTCTCCCATCTTGAGCTGACCGCCCCCAGCACAGCATGGACCTGCTGCATCGTCGTCTGAGCGGACGGTTGGTCAGCGCCCATCGCAGACGCCGCACAGCCTGCGCAGACGGCGAGCAGCACCAGCACGAAACCACGAAGGTGCATTCCCAAAATTCGTGACGTCACAGGTTTGCAAGCCGCTGCGAAGCCTATGGGCCAAGTCGTTTCGTCGCACGCGCAGGAAGACATGCGGGTGGCGCAGCATGTGCTCAAGCGCACCACGGACGATCTAGTGGCCGAGCTTTTGGACGCGACAGAGCTGTATGTCTCTGGCCCCGTGTGCACTGTGAAAAGTTCACTGACACAGAGGCAACTGTGTGCGTAGCGCGCAGACGTTTCCAGACAGGCAGGGCGCGTCCATGCGCTTCACCCTCAAGGAGGCAGTTGTGAGCAGTGCATCGGCAGCGGCAGCATCAGCAGCGGCGCTGGCGACCCCCAAGTTTGTCGGGCCATTGTTTCCACACCTGCTGACGACAAAGATCGCCTGCTGCAAGTTGGATGGGCAGGGCGACGTCTTGGCTGAGCGCGAGCTCACCATCGTCCAGTTCTACCGGGTGTACTTTCGTCTGCTCGAGATGTTTAGCTCGACCGAGTCGCTCTTCAAGTCGTCGATGGCTCACCCGTTTGACAAGGCGTTTGAGTACGTTCAAGACTCGATTCGGGAGGGTTTGCTGACCGGTTCCCTCCTTTCTTAGACTTGGCTCAAACGAACCTGCTGCAGAAGAGTGCATAATCTGCATGGACGCAAACGCGCAGGTCAGTCTGTCGTGCTCCCACGCGTACTGCGAAGCGTGCATTAGAAACTGGAGCTTGTCTTCTTCCCAGTGCCCCATTTGCCGCAGGGAGAGCTGTCGAACAGATGACTCGTGGATCCTCACCGAGACGCCCACAACGAGCGACGTATGTTCCCTTTTTTAAATCTAAAAAAAAATGTTTTTTTTTCTTTCTAAAACAAGACAACTCTAGATGGTCACGGATGTGCACAAACTTGTGGAAACCTTGTAGCAGCTGTGATTTTCAAGTACTATGTTATTCTCTTTTGTTTTGGTCCCTCTGTACATTATTTGGAAAAGATGTCAATATGGCCTAAACTTGCGCAATGCTTTCATCTTTTCGATCTTGGCCTTGTCTTCTTCAAACTTGCGCCTGAGTTCGGCAATGTCTTCGCGCTTGGACTGGCGCATCTGGAAGCGATAAAAGTCTAGGAGCTCGTTCTTCTTCTTCTTGGCAGCGGCCGCCCGCTTGGCACTGGCCGCCGTTGTTGCTGTGGCCATTCCAGTCGCCTCGCTTCCGGTGCGGCCGTGCTTGGTCCGCCGTGTCACAGTGACGAACCCGTCATCGTCGGGCAGGATCTTGTGCTTGTCGAGTTTGGACTTGAGCTAGAGAAAGGGGGGGGGAGAACAGGTCAACTACTTTTACTAGGAAACTTGGAGCACCTCATGCTCGGTCTTCTCAAACGTGGCCATAAACTTGTTGACCTTGGCGTCCACTGCCTTTGTGTCCTTGGGTCGCCGTAGCTCGTACTGACGAAGGTAGTATTCAAGTCCAAACACCGGGACAGGCGATGTTGTCGCCGCCACAAGCGATCGTTCCCTCACTGGCAGCACACTGAGCTTGTTCAACGCGACTGCCGACACACAAACAGGTCAGACAACACTCGGAAAAGAGCACGCGAAGTCTCACCCTCGGACGCAAAGACGACATACGCCGCAGCGCCAGGACCGTGAACGTGCACCAGCTCGGGATGCAGCTTGCGGTCGACGACGAGGCCGTCGACAATGGGCTCGGCGATGGACGTCGCCTTGCGCAGCGAAAAGAACTTGACGCTTTCGATCGCGCCCAGATCAGCCTCGAGGATGCGGCGCAGGGCCGCCTCGGACGTCACGGGCGGCAGGTTGGTCACAAAGAGCGTGCGTTGCTCGGGCAGGTCGCCTTTGCCGGCGCCAGCGGACGAGTCATGCTTGCGCAGGTACAAGTAGTGCACGCAGTTCTCGGCCGCTGTCGTAAACACAGGAAGGGCCACAAAGCCCGCGATGCTGCCGACCACCTCCTTGGGCGGTGCTGCGGCGGCGGCTGCGGCGGCTGCTGCGGGCGCCTTGCCCTTCTTCGCAGACTTGGGTGCCATTCAAAAACAGCGTGGCTCAACGCTGATTGGCCGCTTTGAAAAGTGACGTAGACGACCGCATGGCCCCAACCGAGAAGAAGCGCGCTGCGGCGGCGGCGAGCCCGGCGGCGGCGGCCAAGCCCTCCAAGGTAACGAACGACGACGCGTTGGGGACGAGTGCACAGATCGTTGCTAACGGGGAGGGTGGTCTGCTTAGAAACAACGTGTTGAAGAAGAGCAGGAGGAGGACGAGGACGACATGCTCGACGACGGCGAGGACGTCAACGACGTGAACGACGAGGACGACGAGGACGACGAGGAGGAGGAAGAGACAGTGCCTGAGGAAGACGACGACGACAACGAAGGCGTGCCAAAAGGGCAGCCGTCCAAGTTTTACAAGCTGCCAACGAACGACGAGCTGCGCATGCTGCGCGAGACGGAGGACCTGTTCCGCTCAAACGTGTTCAAGCTCCAGGTGTGTGTCTTTCCTTCTTTGCAGCGCAGTACACTGACACACTCGCACACACAGATTGACGAGCTCCTCAAGGAGGTCAACGTCCCCGCGAAAAAGCTCGAAAAGCTCAGGTCTGCCCTGCATCGCGTCAAGGAGGTCCTCGACGGATCCAGCGCGGTCCAGCCACTGACGGTCCAGGAGGCTCGTGACTATCTCGCCGAGCACGGCGAGATCGTTCTGCCGTTTGATCGCCAGGAGGACTCGAGCAACCTCAAGATGGCCTACCAGGCGCCCGCTGGCGTCCACGTCGTCGGCTCGTTCATGCTCGAGGCGTACGTCAAGCCCGCGCTCAACGTTGACGTTGCCATCGAGATGCCCGCCGGCCTCTTCCAGCCAAAGGACCACATGAACTACCGCTACCACCACAAGCGCGCGTTCTACCTCGCCGTGGTCGCGTCCGTGCTAAAAGAGGCGTTCGACGCGTCCAGTGACCTGTCCTTTGAGGCGCTCAACGGCGACGTCACCAAGCCCATCCTCGTCCTCAAGCAGCACGACTTTGCAAACTCTGGTTTTGTTGTCCGCTTCCTGCCCATGCTGGCCCAGGGAGTCTTCAGCGCCGACCGTCTCGGGCCCGACCGCAACGGCGTCCGCGCCAACTTTGCCGAAGAGAAGAAAGGTGCTGAAATACAAAATAAAAAAAGCGATCATCTAACTGGAAAAAAAAATTTTTCTTTTTTTTTGGATGCAGCCGTCCCCACTCCTCTTTACAACCACAGCGTTCTCGAGGATACAGCCTTCCGCTCGCACCTCGCCCTTGTCCACAGCACCATCAAAACTTCAACTGGGTATGCCAGTCAGCATTTTTGAGCTCGTCTTATGCCTCCCCCGCTTCTCTTCTTTCTCTAGGTTGAAGGACGCCATCAAGCTTTGCAAAATCTGGCTGTACCAGCGCGACATGCAGCAGTCGCAGGGCCAAGTCGACGGCTTCCTCATGACGATGATTATGATCGCCCTCATCCAGCTTCGCCGCCTCAACATCCAGATGTCCTCGTACCAACTCTTTAAGGCGACCCTGCAATACCTAGGTATCTTTCTTTGATACCCATAGATTTTAATAAATTTTTTTTTTTTTTTTTTTTTTTTATTTTCGCCCG
>Ga0302233_10000878_pt1 | contig 22576 bp, 13 predicted proteins | sample II_Palsa_N3_1_FD_193516 | JGI IMG/M metagenome (GOLD analysis project Ga0302233, IMG submission 193516) | Peat permafrost microbial communities from Stordalen Mire near Abisko, Sweden - II_Palsa_N3_1 | ecosystem: Environmental > Terrestrial > Soil > Palsa > Peat permafrost | place: Sweden... | reverse complement strand
CGCGGTATTGAAATTGTTCGCACCTATGCTGACGAGGGCAAAAGCGGGCTGAACATCGCCGGCCGGCTATCGTTGCAGAAATTGATCAAAGATGTTGAGGCGGGCCCGGTGGATTTTCAGATGATCCTGGTCTACGACGTCAGCCGCTGGGGGCGGTTCCAGGATGCCGATGAAAGCGCCTATTACGAATACATCTGCAGGCGCGCCGGAATCCAGGTCACCTATTGCGCCGAGCAGTTCGAAAACGATGGCTCTCCCGTGTCCACGATTGTCAAAGGCGTCAAGCGTGCCATGGCGGGTGAATATAGCCGGGAGCTTTCCGCCAAAGTGTTTGCCGGCCAGTGCCGTCTGATCGAGCTCGGCTATCGCCAGGGTGGGCCGGCCGGCTTTGGTCTGCGCCGGATCCTGATAGACCAGAGTGGTTCCATCAAAAGTGAACTGACGCGCGGTGAACACAAGAGTTTGCAGACCGACCGCGTCATTCTGATGCCCGGGCCGGATACGGAAGTGGCGACAGTGAATCAGATGTATCGATGGTTCATTGACGAGGGAATTCCAGAGTTGGAAATTGCGACACGACTAAACGATAGGGGCGTGCGCACTGATCTGGACCGTAACTGGACGCGCGCAACCGTTCGTGAAGTGCTGACCAATGAAAAATACGTCGGCAACAACGTCTATAACCGAATTTCCTACAAGCTCAAGAAGCGCCGCATTATCAACCAGCCTGACATGTGGATCAAGAAAGAAGGTGCATTCGAAGCACTGGTTTCCCCCGAAGTGTTCTACATGGCCCAGGGGATCATTCGGGCAAGGTCGCACCGGTTCAGCAACGACGAGCTGATCGAAAAGCTTCGTCACCTCTTCCAGCACCGCGGCTTCCTGTCCGGGTTGATCATTGATGAGGCGGAGGACATGCCGTCGTCGGCCGCTTACATCCACCGCTTTGGTAGCTTGATACGCGCCTATGAAGCGGTAGGCTTTACGCCCGACCGTGATTACAAGTTTTTGGAAGTCAACCGGTTCCTGCGCACTTTGCACCCGGAAATCATTCGCCGCACCGAGCGTGAGATCGCCAATCTTGGTGGCGTTGTAGTGCGGGATCCTGCGACCGACTTGCTGCAAATAAATGAGGAATTCAGCGTATCCATTGTTTTAGCGCGTTGCCAGACCCATGACAACGGGCGCCACCGCTGGAAGGTCCGCTTCGACACGGGCCTGGCACCCGATATCACGGTCGCAGTGCGGCTTGACCAGGCCAACCGTGAGCCGCTGGATTACTACTTGCTGCCCCGACTGGATTTCGGTCTTCCCCGCATCAGCCTGGCTGAGCACAACGGCATCGAATTCGAGAGTTACCGGTTTGACAGCCTGGACTACCTCCATGGCATGGCAGAGCGAACTCGTGTCAGGAGAGCAGCGTGACCAAAGAACATCCCTCAAGCAACTTGCAGATGATTCCTCTTGAATTGATTGATGTCCTCAATCCACGGGAACGCAATACGCGCGTGTTTGACGATATCGTTGGCAACATCAAGAACATCGGCCTCAAAAAGCCCATCACCGTTACGCCCCGTAAGAGCGGCGATGGCAATGATCGGTATCTGTTGATATGTGGTGAAGGACGGCTTAAGGCCTACCAGGCATTAGCGGAAAAGACTATTCCAGCCATGGTGGTGCAGGTCTCCGATGAGGACGCCTTCATCATGAGCCTGGCGGAAAACATTGCGCGCCGCCAGGCACGCACCCTGGAATTGTTGGCGGGGATCGAACAACTGCAAGAACAGGGCTATGACAAAAAGGCCATCGCCAAAAAGACCGGACTCAGCGTTGATTATGTCTACGGCATCTTGCAGCTCCTAAAGAATGGGGAGGAGCGACTGCTTATTGCGGTGGAAAGCGGCAGAGTTCCCTTGAACGCGGCACTGTCTATCGCCGGCGCAGGAAGCGCCGACAAGGACGTGCAGATTGCACTGCAGGAGGCTTATGAAAGCGGCATGTTGCGAGGAAATCATTTGCTCAATGCCAGAAAGGTCATCGAAAAGCGGAGGACATTGGGCCGCTCCATCGCGAGGGGCGCACCGCGCAAGGTGGCGGAGGTCACCTCGTCAAGCTTGATCCGCACTTACCAAAATGAGGTTGGCCGACAAAAAATAATGGTGAAGAAGGCCGAATTTGTGCAACAGCGCCTCCTGTTCGTGGTGGAAGCGATGCGACAACTTCTTGCGGATGAGAATTTCACCAATCTTCTCAGAGCGGAAGGTCTCGAAAGTCTTCCAAAATATCTTGCCGATCGCATTAGCGGCACGGGCCATGCAGCATGAGTCAACTGCCACTCGGTTTCGTTCCGGAGCCCGTCACGATCTCCTTCGAAAAACTTCTGCCGTCACGCAAACCACCGGATGGACTCGCACTATCCAGGAAGTTCAAGCAGATTGTGTCGTCCATCAGAGCGGTGGGGTTGATTGAGCCATTGACTGTCGGCAAAGCTGACAAAGGCAGCGGCATGCACCTCCTGCTCGATGGGCACATCCGCATGGCGGCTCTTCAAGAGCTTGGCTTTATCGATGCGCCCTGCCTGCTGGCCATTGATGATGAAAGCTACACGTATAACAATCGCATCAATCGCTTGTCGACAATCCAAGAGCATTTCATGATCCGCCGCGCGGTGGAACGGGGCGTGACGCCATCGAAGTTGTCAAGCTCCCTGGACATCGATGTCGACCACATCATGAAGAAGCTGAACTTGCTCGACGGTATTTGCACTGAGGCGGTTCGTCTGCTCAAGGATCAGCATTTCTCCGCCAATCTGAGTCCCGTTCTTCGCAAGATGAAACCGACCCGGCAGGTGGAGTGTGTCGAGCTGATGGTCGCGACCAACAATATCACTGTGGCTTATGCCACTGCACTATTGGCCGCGACATCCGCGCCCATGCTTGTCGGTGAAGAAAAGCCAAAAAAGATCCGTGGCGTAACGCCGGAGCAGATGGCAATCATGGAGCGCGAAATGTCCAATGTTGAAAGCCAGTTCAAACTGCTTGAGCATTCCTACGGACAAGACATCTTGAATCTCGTGTTGGCGAGGGGCTATCTGGCCAAGTTGATCGGCAATGAGGCCGTGATCCGCTTTTTGTCGCAGAAGCACGCGGATTTCCTGAGCGAGTTTTCGAACATCGTCGATACGACGTCCCTGGACAAGTAGATGAATACGCGGGGATCCGATTCCGGCACGGAGTCGCTGGTCAAGGGGCCGCTCGATCCAATCCAGAAGAACGACTCGTTGGAATGGAGCAGCGACACTTCGGTTGCGGCACATCGCAATGCCCCGACCCCAGATCCGGCGTGCCTGTATGGATTGATCGGCGATATAGCGCGCGCGGGAAGCGACGGCACTGAAACAAATCCCTTTGCCATCGCAGCCAATTTCATCGCTTACCTTTCCTGCGCGGTGGGCCGCAATCCTTACCTTCCAATCGGCAACACGTGGCATCACGCAAGGCAATTTGTTCTGCACGTCGGCAGATCTGGTCGCGGGCGCAAGGGGGATGCCTTGTCTTTGGTCATGCGCGTTGATCAGGCCTTGCGAGAGTTGAGCGACGCCCATGCGCCACAAATTCATCGGGGCGGCCTGTCAAGTCGAGAAGGCTTGGTCGCATTGATTCACGACGGCTACAAGCAAGGGCAGTGGGAAGTTGCACGGATTCTGGACAAACGCTTATGGGTTGTTGAGTCTGAATTTGCCAATGTGCTGCACCAGGGGCGGCGCGACGGCAATACCCTGTCGGCAGCACTGCGCGACTGCTGGGATGGCGTGTCCATGAAACCGGCCACCAAATCAAATCGCCTCTATGCCAGCGATCCCCATATTTGCCTGTCCGGCGCAATTTCCCCTGGTGAATTGTTGGCGCTCATGAAACTCCGTGAACTGACCAATGGTTTTGCCAACCGGTTCTTGATGATCTGGGCTGAGCGCTCGCAGGTGGTGGCATTTCCCAAAGCCACTCCCCAGACAAGCGTCGATGGATTGGCGCAACGCATTCTGAAAGTGCTGGAATTTGCACACGCTGATCAGCATGGAAGCGGGGACAGCCTTCGGCTGGACCTTTCACCCCAAGCCCAATGGCGCTATGGACAACTCTATCGCGGTGAGCTCAACGAAGAAAGCGGGAATTCCGTTTTGGGAGCGCTGCTGGAGCGCCGGGCGCCGATGATGTTGCGTCTGGCCATGTTGTTTGCGTTGACCGATTCGCAGCTGCGCATCGATGTTCCGCATATAGATGCTTCCGTCGCATGGGTCCGGCATGCAGTCGCTTCGGTCAGGTATATTTTTGTGAGCGCGGAAGAAGATGCGAAAATCGAAAGGGTGCTGGAAATGGCCAACCAAATTCTCGAATTTCTAGAGCAGCGTGGGCAAGCATCGAGGCGCGACATCACAGTGGAGTGCTTCAATCGGCGCGAGACCAAAATGCGAATAGATGCTGCCGTCGACCATCTCCTGGGAATGACACCGGCCAGAATTCATGTTCAAACGATCGACCGTCCGAAAGCGTCGCCTGGCACGCCAACAACGGTTTACCGGATTGCTTAGGCTGCTTCAATGCTCAGTTCGCACAGTTATCACCACCTGAGTCCGGCGCGAACCCGCATCAATCCACACAGTTACCTGAGTTCGCACAGTTCCAGCCGTTGATTTATATCGGGGAAAGTTGATTGGTTGCCGCAGGAAAAAGCTGCAGTAGTGTCTGCGTTCTTTCATAGACGATCTGGCGACAGGCCCCAGACGTGGGCGAGACCGCAGGATAGATATCAATCTCGGCCAGGCGTGACTGCAAACTGCGCGCACTGGTTTTGTGAAGTTTTGCCAAGTCCCTTGCAAAGACATATCGCGCACGAAATGTATCAAGGGCCTCGCGATTGACCATAGCGGCCTCACGGCGGCCTATGATCTCCGGAACGGCCACCAGCAATCCACAGCGAACCAGGAAATATGCCACTTCCTGTTTGATGCCCAGCATTTCTGCGACTTGGGGAATGGTCCACTTGTCATGGGTCATTCCGCGTCTGCCATCAATCAATTGACGAGCGTGCGTGCCCACGATGACCAGGTGGCTCAAACCGTCACCCTCTCGTAGACGTCCCATCGGCTTGAGCACCCCGTCACGCAGATGGGCAAGCAAGGTCGCGATTTCATCCTCGGAACAACACCAGAATCGCAGGATATGATCAACACTTAGCTGACCTGCCCCGGGCTCAGCGATCACTGGAACATCGCAGATCTGCAAAAATCGGCTTACATCGGCGCGCGAAATCGCCCAGCGGTTTGCATCGCCTTCGATTTTTCTTGCGCTAGGAAAAAGCTGTGGCAGCGCGGTGCGCAGCCTTGTCCGGGTTAAGCCCAACATTGCGCTGGCAGTCGATAGATCGACCTCGTCTTCCAAAGCAGGGGACAGCGCCTGCATCGAGTCCCGTCGGACGACCAGAAAGCGGCGGCCGGTTTCAGATAATCGTTCCTCACCGACCAGTGCGCCGGTGCGCACCAGTTCGGAGAGCCGACTTGCGGAGACCTGCAAATGACCCCGCGCATGATTTGCAGGCACCCAGGTCGCCCGCGCGAGCATGGCTTGCGCCAAACGCGTGTTGCGCTTGGCGATCGGCCCTCGCCAATGCTCGGCGACGAAGTTCTCGAATGCATTTCGCAACCAGGAAAACTCAACGCCGGCAAAGCGTCTATATAGAAGGGCATAAAAGTGGCCGAACCGTGCCGGAAACCGTTGGCCCGCACTGGCGGCACTCTGGTCAAGCATGCCGTGCAGCATGTGCTCGAAGGAATGTGGCCATCTGTTCAAGATCTCTGTCGCAATGCTGGTGACCTGCCAGGACACGTCCATGGCGCCGGCGTTTTGAATTTTTTGGGGCAATCTGCCAACCTGGTTTTGCCCATAGGTGCCGAGCAATCGAATCAGATGTCCCGACTGCTCAAAGCTCAGGCCTTGCAGCGGCAGCAAATTGCAGGCAGCATGTTGGGTGACGAATTTGTTCTTCAAGTCGTGTGCAAGGAGCACATTGGCGGCAGGAGCCTCGCTGGTCTTGCTGCTCGCAAAATGATGGCCGCAGTCGCATCGGTGTAGATCTTGCCGCCGCCAGCTGATCGCCGATCCGCAACTGTCGCAACGATCGACAAGCCAGGAATCGTGAACAGGGCATGCATCGAAGAATAGGTGCTCCCAGCCAACTCGCCAATATTCGCCCTCCTGCAGACACAGCGGGCAACACCGGCATCGTCTGGTGTTCCAGATCAGCGGGCGCTCGGCCCATTCCTGAGCCACCAGGGTGGCATAAGCAATCAGGGGATGATCGGGCCCATCGTCGGGTAGGCAGTGGGTGCTTTTGAGGAGTTCGACATGAAAGAAAACACCGCCCGTCTTGAGAGACGAGCGGTCGAGGCCGTTGGCGTTCGCCAGACGCAACAGGAAGCCTTGCGGACCCTCGCCGTCAATCAGGCGCGGGTGACGCAATAGTTGGCTCAAGTTGAGTCCATTTCAAAATGCCTTGCGGATTGCTCGAGGCATGTCGAGTGAATGCGTATGGGATTCAAACGGCTCCCCCGTTTGTATCAACGGCCGCAGTATCGAAACAGGCGAAAAGGGGTTGAGTGAACCGGGGCAGTCCTTCCATATCTCGTCGAGGAACGCATGGTTTAATGTGTCCAGCGTTATCTCTTGTTTTGGCGATCGACGTGCAAGATAAAACGCTTGGTCCAGCAATTTGCAGATGTAATCCATTACGCCATTAGTGGCAATGAATATCCGCCGCGCCACATTGGCGTCGTGCAAGGGCACGCACGTCAATGGAATCTTGGAATGCATAGTCTTGAGAATGCCGCGGAACTGCTTTTGTAAATTCTCCTCGGCAAAGGCAAACGGCGGAATGTTGAAGCGCGACGAGAATCTTCTGGCGAGCTGAGGATTGGATTGGATTACCAGCTCGCTGCGCGGCAGCCCGGCCAGCACGACTGGAATTTTGGCGACGGTCAGCAGATTTTTGAGCCAGTCTGTCACGGTTCTCGTCTCCGACCGGCGTATCGTATCGAAAAAATGCTGGAACTCATCGATCAGGATCAGCTCGACGCGGCATTTTTTCAGATACAGATAGATGCGACGCGTTTTCTCCTCAGAACTTCCCTTTGCACTATATGGGTCGCCCATTGCTTCCAGAATCGACTCTGCCAGGTTCTTGACGGTGGGCGCCGCAGGCGTAATCACAAACAGGACCGGAATCACAAGGCCGTCCGGTTCCTGCTCCGTCGGGAACTGATTCTTGTAGTAGTTCAGCACCATTGACTTGCCGACCCCCGAGTGGCCTGTCAGCAATAGCCCACCGCCGTGGTTACGTTCAAGGCCCTTTTTGTGAAGCCCTGCGATTTTCCTGATTGCCGCACTATATGAAGGATGCGGTATGGTATTGCTACGAACGGAGAAGGGTTGATCGATTTCGCGCATCAGCAGATTCAATTCGGTTGCGGCGATCTGGAAATTTTCGAGTGCGTTCAAGTCATACATGATTGTCGTCTCCGTTAGATGGATATTTCGTAATCAGGTAATTCATCTTCAAGCCCGGCGTCGAGATCCTCGGGCGGATTGCTTTTGGAAGGCAGGGATCTTTGCTCGGCGAGATCAAGTGCCGACGGAAAATCCAGCGGGCGTTCGCTGCTATGGCCTCGGAGAACTGCGGCCCGTTTGCGTTGCCGCATCTTCTTGTCCACGCGTGCCTCGGAAACCATGTCCAGGATCTCCTGCTTCGCATGGAGCGGATCCATCTCCTGGGACAACTCGTGATAGGCCCGCCGGCGATGCGCGTGTATGACGCGATGCATTTGGCGATTGAGGCGTAAAACGTAGTCGTTGTGCTTGGGGCTCACGTTGACGCGGAAATATTCCTCCTTGTTCTCATCCCAGACCTGGATGAAACTGATGTCATCATCGAAATACTTGAACCTGATTTTTGATGATTCGCCGGTGCGGCGCCGAAGGTTCTGCAATTCATCGCTGTTGTAATGCAGGCCTTCGAATTCGATGCCATACAGGAATAACGTGCGCTCGGCTGGTTCGCCGATGGCGATTTGGAACGAATCGTGGTGCGCTGGATATTCAATGAGAGCGGTCTGCACTTGCCTGTTCCAGACGTCGATCGGTCGCTCCTTGAGCTCACGATGGGGTGTTTGGTGATAGACATCGACGATCCACTTGGTGATCAGATAGGTCAGATCATCAAGATCCAGAACCGCCTCTTTCTCCGATGGGTAGTCGCCACGCTGTTCCGGATTGGAAAACACGGCGCCCGGCAGCTTGTGGATAAGGTCTTCATTCATTCTGCGAAATCCCCGCTCGACACTACCCTTTGCGCCTGGATCAGCCGGTAGGCAGTAGGTCAGTCGAATGCCGGCATGCAAACAAAGCTCCTCTGTCGCGCGGGAATGCAGGTCCATGCCGTTGTCGCACACCACCTCTTCTGGAATGCCATGCATGGGCCAATCGTTTTTGATGTCGGGATAGCGATTGCGGAGATCCGTCTTGGGCAGCATGACCTGATTCAGGCAGCGCAATACGGAAAGCGAAGATGGGGCATTGAATGTGACATAAAAGCCGAGGATCGCGCGAGTCGCGCGACAACAGGCAAGCGTGATCCATGGCCGGCCAATCGCGATCATGGTTGCCTTATCGACGATCATCGCGTCGATAGGTGAATGATCGATTTCAATGCGTTCCATGATCTTGCATGGCGGTGCCGATCCGATAGACCGCCGATGGAGCCGATCGGCCGCCGGCTTTCCAAGGCGGCTCACGTCAACGAGGTAGGCATCAAGTTCACCCAACCAATTGAAAATCGTCGCGCGCGATGGGGCTTTCAGCCTCGCGCTTTCCGGCTGCGATTTGTTGAAGCGATCGATCTGCCTTCTGACCTCCTCATACACCGCGACCTTGGTCGACTTTTGTGGGGTGAGATACACACTATTGAGCGCATCTTCAAAGTAACGATACAGAACCGCATTTCGTTTGCGCCCCGCGCGCACGCGGCGGTCTACAAGTGACACAATGTCTTTGCCAGCCGAAAGGCGAATTCGCCACCGGTAGAGCGTCGTGCGATGTGGTTTGGGACCGGTGGATTCAGACTTCTGCTCCGGCGGTATTGGCACGATAGGACTCTCCAGGGCTGGCAAACGTAGGCTACTACCCTCGACCGCGGCACTTTCGCATAGGTAAGCAAAGCGCCTTTTGGCGACGTCCTGATGTTTTTGCGAGAATGAGGACAGGTCGCGCGGCGTTGCCTGATAGAAGACGCTGCTATTTTCGTTCAGGCTGCTTTCGTCAATTACCCAGCTCCTTGAATGCCAGCGCTCGAAAATTTCGTCGTGGGTCAATTGTTCGATGACTCCTTGTTCATCCTCAAGTTGAAATTTATGCGTGGGCAATCGCCGCAAGAGCGTCCAGGTTTTTTGTCCCTGCAGAAAGCGCAATCCTTTCTTAAATTTGAAACGCAACATGGCGCACCTCCGGTCCTGGTAAAACCATTGGCGTATTCGACGTCAACGGCAATTCAAGATCGAATGCAAGCCAGCGATTGCTCAACAGCTGAAATGCATGGCGCGGGTCATTAAAGGCATGTTGAACGTCGCCAAAAGTGAGATCCGTGTTGCGGATCAGGCGATGATAGGTTTCCCAAAACTCGACGGATTCCGGCAGGCGCCTGGCGTGATACTGCAATTTGCGCGCATTGGTCCTGATCACATCGTTGCGCAATGTGATCTCCGTGAAGATTTGAAACGCGCGGTCTGATCGTCGAAAGTGCGACTCGATATCCGTGAGTCGCTGCCGTAGCGTCGGATTCATGAGCTTTTGCGCCGGTTTGATTTCCACGTAGATATTGGTGCCATCAACCATTTCCAGAAGAAAATCGGGTGTGTATCGGGAGGTGTTGATGCCATCGCTCGGAAATTCGTGGCAAGGCTGTGCGTAATAGCGCAGGACCTCAGGCGTCCATTCGAAGAGCAACGCGGCGTCTGCTTCCAATCGGGATTCGCATCCGATGGATCGCCCCATTTTTAGCGACGGAAATTTGCCGCGCATGCTCCTGCCGGTTCGCGTAACTACTTTTCTTACAGGTTCCATTCAATGCCCTCCAGTCGTTTGGGCGCAGGCAAAGCGATCCCCTGGCCTGCGCGCCATTGATTTGTCGAGTGATCAATGCTGAAAATCGGGCGTAATAACATCCCTGCACCGGGTGTGAACCAGGTGTTCAGCGATCAAATTGAGCGAGGATGCTTGACCGAGATGGGCGCGAAGCGCGATACTGAAGGTCTCAAACGTCAGTATTGATCGCTTCGGCGGTCACCAAAACGGGGCACGCCGCAAGGTTGGTCCCGTTTTTACATTGGCGCCTCCCGTTTTGATTGTCGGCGGACGCGTGTCGGACGATAAATCGGCCGCTCCGCGACTTTGTCTCCCGCCTTCAGCATTTCATACATGGCATCGAGCAAGGCGGGATGTAGGTGCTCGATCCGCTCCCAGAACGCACTACAAAACAGATAGGTCTTCGTCGATACCTCAGGCGGTAACGTGTATCGTCGTTTGGAATCCTTCAGGGCCAGGCCTATCTCCTCCTGGTCTTTGGTGCCAAGCTTCAACGCAATTATCAATTTTGCAATGAATTCATCACTTGGGCTTTTGATTCCCAATTCGATCGCAGACACATAAGCTTGCTCATATCCCATCAAACCCGCCAGGTCCAGCTGGGTCAGGCCGGTTTGGACGCGCAAATTACGTATATAAATGGCAACAGGGCTGCTCATATTGAAAACCTTGGAATGACCGTTAAAATAACAATTCCAACAAGTCTAAATCGAGGCTGAAAATAACGCAAGTCATTGATTTATATGAATATTATGCTATTAATATATCGCGCACATTTGCGAGGCCTAAAGTCGTTTTCTTTCTAATTGGAAATTGATGTGCACCGCTTTCGTCACAATGGAGGAATTCCGGTCGCTTCTTTAACAGTGTGCCGATCGCATGCTCACCCGATTTAGATTCGGGATCGGTCAATGCCTAGACATCGAGGGCCACCCGGTGATCTCCAGTAGCGCCACGCGAAAATACCGGCGACATGGTATTTCCAAACTTGGAAGCCAGATGACCAACACCAAAGCAATTACATCGAAGTGATCTGTATATGTGCTCTTTGTGGCCCGTCATGCTGCTCCGAGCAGAGCAAGCCTTGAAGGCGAATGAATGCGTCATCTACCTTACAGACCAATTGATGCAGCACCGGAGTTAACGCAAAATACAGACTACTTGGGCCCATCAATTGGCCACCTATGGTCGCATCAATTTAGGAGAATCCATTGCAAACCGCACCTTCAATGAACGGCAAAAGCTTCAAAAGACTTACCCTTGATGGAATGGCTGCGCACATTGCGAACGCTTTGCTATTGGCCCAAAAGGTCGGAACAAAAAACGATTGCAAGCTCGCAATTGCATATGTGATACGTGCATATCAGCGGCAATTGTTCAAAAAAATGTCTTACGAAATTCCATTCACGTCAGCCGCACGTGAAGCACAATTAAAAAAAGAAGCCATCGAGCTTGAACACTCGATTCCGGTTGGCTGCGTCATGAACGTTTTGTTTCACTACGCAAATGGATCGACACACGAGGAAATGATGGCGCAGACGGTCAGACTCTTGAAGGAGAACACAGTTCTTGCGTGGGTCACTCCGCAACAACATGGTCAACTTAACGGAAAATATCAATCATCAATGCCTGTTGGCTTTGATACCTATCCTTGGCAAGACGTATGGGCGCGATATGTAGCTGCCGAAGTCGAATTGCCGGAAGGCGCTTTTCCCCTTGAAAACCTCGAATCGTATCGCAAACGAACAAGCGGATCGCCGCTTCGTGCCGCTGACTTCAATTCAATTTGAAGGCGGCAACGTTGGCAAGACCAGGGATTTAGCTCGAGCAACCGGTAAGGTCAGGCCCATTCGGCACTGAGACTTTCTGCTTGCCGCAATACCGTTTGAATTGCCTCTTCTTGTTGGTCAGGCGGATATTTGTATTTCCGCAAAATCCGTTTCACCATTAGTCGCAGTCTGGCACGAACACTTTCGCGCTGTGACCAATCAACGCTGACATTTTGGCGAAGATTTTCAGTCAGTTCGTGGGCGATCAGTTTCAAGGTCTCGTCACTTAACTCACGAACGGCGGATTCATTGTTGGCCAGTGCATCATAAAAGCGGATTTCGTCATCATTAAGGCCAAGGGCTTCACTGCGATTTGCCGCCTCCTTGAACTTCTTCGCCATCTGAATCAGTTCTTCGATGACTTGTGCTGTCTCGATTGATCGGTTCTGATAGCGTTTGATGACATCGGCCAGCAAGTCAGAGAACTTTTTGTTCTGGACGACATTGCCACCGAATTTGCTTTTGATTTCGCCTTCAAGCAAGCGTTCAAGCAGTTCAACGGCCAAATTGCGTTCAGGCAGATTGCGCACTTCAGCTAGGAATTCGTCATCGAGCAAACCAATATTGGGTTTGTCCAAGCCGACCGCATCAAAAATATCTACAACCTGCTCGGACACGACAGCGGAACCGATGATTTGCCGGATTGCCAGTTCGCGCTCTTCGTCGGTTTTCTTCTTCGAGCTGATTTCACGCTTGGTCAGCAGCACCTTGATCGCCTGGAAGAAGGCCACCTCTTCGCGCACCGCCTTTGCTTCGTCCAATGTGCAGCAAAGGGAAAATGCCTTGCTCATGGCCAAGGCATGATCAGCCCAACGCTTCTTGCCGTCCTTGTCAGCCAGCACATAGTTGGCGGCGCCGGCAAGCAGCTTGTGACCGCCCGTCAGGAAGTTACTGTAATCAAAACCGTGCAGCATGGCACGCAGCACTTCCAGCTTTTCTTCAAGAACAGAATACGCTTCGTGTGCATCAACAGTAGGACGGCCACGGCCATTGCTGGCTGTGTATTCCTTCAATGCCTGTTTCAGATCGTTGGCAATGCCGATGTAATCCACAACCAGGCCGCCTTGCTTGTCCTTAAATACCCGGTTCACCCGCGCCATCGCCTGCATCAAGTTATGGCCCTTCATGGGCTTATCGACATACAGCGTATGCACGCAGGGCGCATCAAAGCCGGTCAGCCACATGTCACGCACAATCACCATGCGTAGCGGGTCAGCCGGATTTTTGAACCGCTTTTCCAGATCTTTCTTGACCTGCTTTGAATAGATATGTGGACGCAGCAATGGCTTGTCGCTGGCAGAGCCGGTCATCACAATCTTGATTGCCCCCTTGACCGGATCGTCGTCATGCCAGTCTGGGCGCAGCTTGATGATGTCGTTATATAAGTGAACGCAGATGTCGCGGCTCATTGCCACGACCATTGCTTTGCCGCTTTGTGCCTTGGAGCGCTCTTCAAAATGCGCCACCAGATCAGCAGCCACCTGGCGAATCCGTGGTTCCGCACCGACCACCTTTTCCAGCGCCGCCCATTTGCTTTTCAGTTTCGATTGCTCATCGCCATCTTCATCTTCGGCAAGCTCATCGACCTCAGCATCAAGGGCGTCAAGCTCAGCCTCCTTCAACCCCAACTTGGCAAGGCGCGACTCGTAGAAGATGCCAACGGTTGCGCCATCGTCCTTCGCCTGCTGCATGTCATAGACATGGATGTAATTGCCGAATACGGCACGGGTATCGCGGTCTTCGCTGGAAACAGGCGTGCCGGTGAACGCAACGAAGGTCGCATTGGGCAGCGCATCACGCAGATGCTGGGCGTAGCCGACTTGATAACCTTTTGCATCTCCCTTGAATTTGGCTTCAAAGCCGTATTGGGTGCGGTGCGCTTCATCGGCAATGACAACGATATTGCTGCGGTCAGACAACACCGGAAAGCTATCCTCATCTTCACCCGGCATGAATTTTTGAATCGTCGCAAACACAATCCCACCCGATGGTCTGTTGCCCAACTTGGCGCGCAGATCGCCACGGGTTTCCGCCTGCACCGGCTGCTCGCGCAACAAGTCTTGCGCCAGCGAGAACACGCCGAACAACTGGCCGTCCAGATCATTGCGGTCAGTGATCACAACAATGGTCGGATTTTCCATCGCGGTTTCCCGCATCACCCGTGCCGCAAAACAGGTCATGGTGATGCTCTTGCCGCTGCCCTGCGTATGCCAGACCACGCCGCCTTTATGACTACCACCAGGTCTAGAAGCGGCCACGACTTGTTCGATGGCAGCACGCACGGCATGGAACTGGTGATAACCCGCAATTTTCTTGATCAACCCGCCGTCATCTTCAAACAACACAAAGAAACGCAGATAATCCGGCAAGAATGCCGGCGCAAGCACGCCGCGAATCAGCGTTTCCAACTCGTTGAACTGCCCCAGCGGGTCAATCGTCACGCCATCGATCGTGCGCCACTGCATGTAGCGTTCAGCGTCGCTCGACAACGAACCTAACCGCGCCTCGCTGCCATCCGAAATGACCAGCACTTCGTTGTAGTTGAAGACATCGGGAATTTGTTCCTTGTAGGTCTGTATCTGGTCGAATGCCTTCCAGATATCCGCATTCTCATCGGCGGGGTTCTTCAACTCCAGTAACACAAGCGGCAACCCGTTGACAAACAAGATGATGTCGGGACGGCGCGTATGTTTGGGGCCTTTCAGCGTGTATTGATTGACCGCCAGCCATTCGTTGGCGGCCACATCAACAAAATCAACCAGCCGCACAAAGTCGCCGCGTGTTTCGCCGTCTTTTTGATACTGCACCGGCACGCCATTCACCAGCAAGCCGTGAAAGTGCCGATTGGCCGATAGCAAAGCGGGAATGCCCAAATCCATCACCTGCTTGAGTGCGTCTTCCCGGGCCACCTGCGGAATGGCCGGGTTCAAACGGTTGATGGCACTGCGCACACGCTCAATCAGCAACGGTTGCAGGTAGTTGCTGCGTTCCGGCATTTCGCCATCGGGTGCGATGGCATAGCCGTTGACATATTGGTAGCCGACCTCTTGCAACCAGCCCAGGGCTTCGGTTTCTAATTGATCTTCGGTCATGCTCATGCGGCGGCCTTTTCGATGGCGGCTTCGGCTTCGGTTATGCGTAGCTGGCCGGATATCAGGCGGGGAAGTAAGGCGTCGCGAAGCTGAGAGAGTGAATTTGCTTGGTGTTCATTTTCAACAATTCGATCAAACAACACCTTTGCAACTGCTTCAAAAGCCGTAAGAATTTCATTGGTTGGCAATAAAATCGGAATTGGCCTGAAGGCTTTCTTGCTAATCTCCATAAAAGTCGATCCGTTTGCTCTGGCTTTTATCACTTCCATATTCTGTTGGCACCAGAACAGCATAAAGAGCGGCGATAATTGCCCAGCCGGAGGGATCGCTATATAACCCTGATTTATTGCAATTGGAACTTGGGCAATTGCTAAGTAGCCGATCGGGGCGCGAGAAGATAGCAAGAGTGTTCCTACTGGTAGCAATCCAGAACCAATCTTTGCCAATCCTTTTCCGGAAAGCTTTCGCTCCGTGTTCAACAATACAGGCGAATGAATTCCTGAAAGGTCTTTAGGCGTTGTCCAGCAATGTTCAGCAGGCTCCCAAAAGCTTTCGTCTTTCGTATCTGGTGTTGCCCCACCTACGCAGTTAATTACATCGCCCACGGGCTTGACCTGCCACCCACTCGGCACCAACCCCAACTCAGATTCTTCAAAGCTATCAGGAAACAATGCCGCCGTTGCTTCGTCCATGCCTTCCGGCATTCGGGCTTGCTGCTTCGCACGAACCGGATCGAAGTCAACGAACCATGACTTGAACAGTGCTTGCGCAATGGCTTCGAGTGTGGCGTTTGTTTCACGAAGGATTGCAATGCGGTCGACAAGTGAATCGAGGCAATCAGCAATTCTGACTTGATCAACAATATGAGGAATGCAAATTGGTAGTCGGGCGATTGTTGCTTGGTTCAATGAAGCCATCGTTGAACCAGTTGAGTTTTGCGTCAACCAGTCTTTGACGGATTGCGTCTGCAGTGAATATGCAAGAAATCTAGGGTCGCATTTTTTCGGCGGACGAAGCCTAATCCCATCGGAGCCAAGAAACCATCCTATTTGTTCTTTGCGAACTAACGAACATCGCTCAATACCGCCCTTCCGAGCAAATACGATATCTCCCAATTCGAGGACATATTCTGAAAGGCGAGTTGTTGTTGCAGAGGACACTCTCGGAGTTTTTGAATCGATTTGAAACGAGCCGTGACCGATCTCTCTTACAGAGATTAACGGCACACCGTCAGAAACATACTCGCTCGCCTTGAGCACTGTTCCAAAAGGGCCGGTTTTAATTGAACCACCATTTTTTGCGATCAACTCACCAATCGTTAAATTTGCGCCCCATTCAGAACTCATATCCGAGTCCTCCTAGCTTTTGCCGAATCAGTGCATCCAACTCTGCGCCCTTTGCCATTTGTTCGCCAAGCTTTTCAGTAAGCTTCTGCATCTTGTCAGCAAACGCCTCATCGTCATCCTCGATTTCTTCAGCGCCAACATATCGCCCCGGCGTGAGCACATGCCCGTGTTCCGCAATTTCCGCTAGCGGCACGCTGCGGCAAAAGCCCGCGATGTCTCCGTAAGCCTCTGCGCTTTCGCCGCGCCATACGGCAACCGTGGCCGCAATGCGGTCGATGACTTCATCGGTGAATTCGCACTGCACCCGGCTGATCATGCTGCCCAGCTTGCGGGCGTCGATGAACAGCACCTCGCCTTTGCGAACGGTCTTTTGCTTGACGAGGAACCATAAGCAAGCTGGTATTTGCGTATTGAAAAACAACTGGCCGGGCAAGGCGATCATGACTTCGACCACATCGGCATCCACCATTGCGCGGCGAATGTCGCCTTCGCTATTCTGGCTGGAACTCATGCTGCCGTTGGCCAGCACGATACCGGCGCGGCCAGTGGGCTTCAAGTGAAACAGCATGTGCTGCAACCACGCATAGTTGGCATTGCCTTGCGGCGGGGTGCCATACACCCAGCGCGGGTCACCCTCCAAGCTGCCATGCCACCAATCGCTGATGTTGAACGGCGGGTTCGCCAGCACGAAATCGGCGCGCAGGTCCGGGTGTTGGTTGCGGGTGAAGGTGTCGGCGGGTTCGCGGCCAAAGTTGAAGTCGATGCCGCGAATGGCAAGGTTCATCGCCGCCAAGCGCCAGGTGGTGGGGTTGGCTTCCTGACCGTAGATGCTGACGTCGCCCAACTGGCCGCCGTGGGCTTCGATGAAACGCTCCGACTGCACGAACATGCCGCCAGAGCCGCAGCACGGGTCGTAGACCTTGCCATGATGCGGGGCCAGCACCGCGACCAGCGTTTTGACGATGGATGCGGGCGTGTAGAACTGCCCGCCCCGCTTGCCTTCGGCGCTGGCGAACATGCCGAGGAAATATTCGTAGACCTGCCCCAGCACATCGCGGGCGGAACTGGCATCGACGCCAAAACCGATTTGCGACACCAGATCGACCAGCTCGCCCAGCTTGCCGTCCGGCAGTTGGGCGCGGGCGTAGCGTTTATCCAGTATGCCTTTGAGCCTGGGGTTTTCCACTTCAATCAGCGATAACGCATCGTCAATGCGTTTGCCGATGTCGGGTTGTTTGGCGTCCGCTCGGATGCTTTCCCAGCGGGCCGCTTCGGGCACCCAAAATACGTTGACTTCACGGTAATAATCGCGGTCTTCCAATTCTTCGGCTTGCATTGCCGCATCGCAGTCATGCAGGAAGTAGTCGTCCGTCTTGTCGGAAAAACGGCGAATTAACTCTTCGCGGCGAGATTGGAAGGTATCAGAGATGTATTTGACGAAAATCAGACCAAGCACCAAATGCTTGTATTCGGCCGCGTCCATATTGGCGCGCAGTTTGTCGGCAGTGGCCCAAAGTGTTTTTTTTATGTCGTCGATCATTTATTCGTCCGATTAGACTGTCATGTAGGTTGCAAGTAACATTGCCATATTATGGCCCACATCAGCCTTGGTCGGGAGCAAAATACCGCCAGCCCCTGGCCATTTGCAGCGTCGGAAATGACACGATTTCTCGCTTTGGGCCGTTGAAGAGCGGATCAGTGGGAATCTGGCTAGGTTAGAATGGTTCACGCGGGGTAGCAGGCATGCTGCCGGTCGAAGATACGATAGCTGCCCCCATGACTCGCACCCAGGGATTGTCAATGCAGGAATCGCCGAATCTCCCAATAATCAGCCCGGCTCAAAAGATCGGGCAAAACGCCGCCCGGTGCTTCGTTGCCAACCATCCCAACAGTTGGACGACCACCAGCACATCGGAGGGTGATTTCGGAATCGACTACCAAATTCAGCTTGACGAATGTGGGCTGATCAATGGCATTTTCAGGATGCAGTTGAAGGGCACCCAGTCGCCGGACCTCAACGCCTCTGGGGAATACTTCTCCATCGAGTTGAACTCCTCGACCTTGAACTACTATGCGCTCATTGCGGAGCCGATCCTCTTGGTGCTGGCCGATTTGAGCGTCAATCCAGATTCGCCGAAAGACTGCCCCCTCTACTACCTTTGGATTCATGACGAGCTGAGGCGAGTGAACCTCGCCGACATCCCCGCCGAACAAAAAAAAGCAACGCTCAGAGTTCCCAAGTCGCAGGCCTTGGCCAACGGGACGGACCTCTCGGAACGTATCAAATTGGAAAGCGTGCTCGCCAAAGTCGGCGCCAATCTCGACGCGTCTTTGGAAGCCAAGAATCCGTCGCTAAACCGCGCCGCCCGCGCGGATCAAATATCGCGAATCCCCGACGCATTCAAAGATCGCGGCGCGAGCTTGTTCGAGGCGATGACGACCAAGCCCGACTCCCCTTGGCCGGACCCGCCGCAAGGCTCGCTCGCCTGGCATCTCAAGGAGGCCAATACGCATTTCAGACACGGCGCGTTCGATTCGATGGAGGCGTCCCTGAACCAGGCGGAGTCCAAGTTCGCCCACGCCGCCAACCTCGAATCGGCCGAATATTGGTTCCTGACCGGCTGCCTGATTCGTCAGAAGGGCGACGAGTCCGGCGCGCTCCAAGCTATTAGGCGGGCGGACGAAATCGCTCCGCGCTCGCCAAAATACGCGACCGCATGGGCCGAGGCCGAAATCCGCGCGAGGTTCAAATTCGACGAAACTCATGCTTTCCAGCCGATGGACTTAGCGGACGTCATCGAAAAGATGGACGGTGCGGAGCCCGTCATCCAAGCCATGAAGGCGCGCCTGCTCGCCGCCGGCGGAAATTTTGACGAGGCCATTGCGACGGCCGAAGCCATCGAAGGCGCCGAAAGCCTGGGAGCTTTGGCGATCATCCATACCATGCGGTCGGATTTCGCTTCAGCTCTTCGAATCTGCGAAACCGGCCTGGCGCTCGCTGACCCGCCTCCCGGCGCGAAGCAGCTCTTCCTGGTGTTGAAAGCCCGCAGCAGATTCCACGAGGCCATGAACGGTGCGGAAGAACGGGCATCGACGGACAGGATGCCACCTTCGGCCACGCCCGACACCAACATCGACGCGCTCCTGCAGGCATGGATAGACATCAAAGAGGCGACGGCCTACCTCAGATCGGCGGGATGGCCGCCCAACGTCGAATTCGTCGCGGACATCCTGGCCAACACCGCGACCATGCTTAACCGGGAGAAGGAGGCGCTGGATCCGCTCGTCGAAGCCGCTAAAGCCCGCCCCTGGGTTCCCAGCCTGCAATGCGCGCTGGAATCCATCGCAAGCGTCTGCGGCGAATTCCCTACGGCCCTTGCCGCAAACGAAAAGCAACCCGAAACCTCGGAAACGATGATCCGGAGGGTGCAGCTTCTGCACTTCTCGCGAAGGCATGCTGAATGCGTAGCCTATTTCGAAAAGTCGCTGCCATCGCTCGACCGCAGCACACCGGGGTTCCCCGACTCGGTCGCCCATGTAGTGCAGTCGGCCGACGAGATCGTCAGGACCGACCTGGCCAACGCCTGGCTGTCCATCTTCGACTCCATGGAAGGGGCCGAGCCGCACCGCGCGATGCTCGAATTCAATCGCACCAGAAAGAGGAATCCGGCGGGGGACGAGGGCGCCTTGGCCGCGCTCCATGAACGCTACCAGACTTTGGGTCGCCCCCTCGGATTCGGGCTGCGCATCTTTCACGCGCTCGACGCGCTGAATCCCGCGCAAGCCGAGCTCTGCGTTTCGCTGGCCCGCGAGATCGAGACCCAGCGCCTGCTGCATCTGGAAGGGGCTTTGCATCTCGCCACCGCATTGATGGCGCTGGAGCAATGGACCGAAACGCTCGCAATGGCCGAGCAGGCCGCGTTGCGATTCGATTCCGCCAGCTTGTCGGCCGTTCGCGCGCTCGCGCTCGACAAGACGGGACGCTCGGACGAATCGCTTGAACTATTCCGCAAGTTGGTCAAGGATGGAAACAAAAGCGAATTCATACTGCACAATTTCGTGACCATACTGATGCGGCGCGGGCTCAACGACGAAGCCATTTCCGCCACCGAGGCCGCCTTCTCGCAAGAAACGTCCGATGAAAACAAGGCATATTGGACCGGCTTGCTCTACAACTTAGTCACCGCTCGCAGTCAGGTGGACTCGCGCCGCTCGGATCTGGTTTGGAGGTTTGGCTCGCTGAACGATCAAGAAAACGAGAAGAGCGAAGCGTCATTCTTAAACATGGTCGTGTCGACCCGCCACCTCGATGGCGTTACTTTCGTAGCCGAGAGATCGTCGGAATTCGACAGGAGGGTATCGGCATTCGGTGCGAGATTCCCCCGCTCCAAGCTTTTCCGCGCCATCTCCATCCGGAAGGATCACGTCGTCGAGGACTTGATGGCCGCCATGTCGGCCGATTCGAGTGACGGCGGATCGGCGAAGCTTCAACATGAGAATCTGCTGAGCATGATGCGAACTCGCCAAGTCTTCGTCCCTTTCGCTTGCCGCCCGAATGTCTTCCTTGCCGGCATATCCGATCTTCCGGCTCTTTGGGAAGCATGCAAAGTATCGCCGGGCGGCGAGCAGGAATACTATCTGCAAATCGCATCTTCGCAATGGAGGGCGGTCCCTCTCGCCGCGATGAGGGCGCGCATCCCGCTGATGGATCTCACGGCGCTGCTGGTGGCATACGACTTGAAAATCCTCGGCTCGATTTTCGAAATGTTTCCGAAAATCGCTGTTGGCCGAGCGACGGTGGAGGAGGTTGGCCGCCTTTCCAAGCCCGCCCGTGGCCGGCCGGCGAGGGCATTGTGCGAGCGTATATTGTCCTTACTCGACCGCCGCAAGGACCAATTGCTACACCCCTATCTGGATCGGGATGGCTACAAAGTGCTGCACCCTGACTTCTGGCCATCGGACGAGACTATGCACTTGTCGAAGCAAGGCGACTATATCCTTTACTCCGACGATCTCGTTTTCCGAATCGAATGCGGCAGAGGGCGTCAAGACTTCCGCGGCTTTTGCTCCATGGACATTCTCCACGCCATGACGTTGTCCGGCAAAATCACCCGCCCCAAATTTTTCGAAAAGATCGGAACCTTCGCCGAATGGAATGTGCAGATACCGCATAGTGATGGCGATCAGATTCGATGACAGTGCGGAGGGTTCCTAAGCACAATGGCATGCGGATCTTTTTGTTTCAGGAAATCAAGCCGCCGTTGCTGTGCCACCTTCTTTTCCTTCAAAAAAGGAGAATTTTGGCTCGAGTAGGAGCGGCGCTCACAGCGCCGCAGTCAAATCCCTACCGAGCACTTGCAACGTCTCAATTTGCGACTGCAATAAGTATTCAGCCAGAGGCTTCGGTCGATTCGAGCCTGGAATCTGCGCCATCAACCATTCAAAATACGCCTTCGCAATTTCCAGCGCGGGCGTCATGTCGGGAATGTTCCCGGACGACACCAACTGCCGATGACTCGCGTATGTGTTGCGAAAATCCCGGAAACCTTGGTGATACGCCTCCCACTGCCCTTGCGTGAAGCCTGCTGCGGCGGTTATCACGGCGCGCATTTCCAGCGTGAACTTCGCCTTGTCGCGCGCAGCAAATTCGAGTCGGCGGCTTGAATCCAAAACTGCGCATTGCCGACCACCCTGCCGAAATCCTGCTTGATGGCCCGATATGAGTCTACCCCTGCGGACAACCGGAGAGTGTCCATGGCGATGGAGCCCAGCAGTTGAATCGTCCCAATGCAATCAAGGCCGGAAACCTTGGCATGGGAGGAGTCGATCAAGCGCCGATCGGAGTCGGGCAAATGAATCTCGACCACCCGCCCGAGCAGGAGATTGATCTGTCCCTCGATCAGAACAAATTCCCCAACTTCGCCCTTTCCATATCGGCCACCCAGGAAGTGGGCACCGCTGGGCGAACCCGCATCATTAAGGTTGAATTTGACCGATTGTGCTGAGACCGAGGATAGCTGCCCGACATACAACTCCGGGCGCAACAGGCCGCGAGGTAACGCTTCGGAGGTGTCGAGCGACTCGCTCATGTCGGATTGGCTAAGGACTTGATGTCGCGCGTG
>Ga0302233_10000874_pt1 | contig 22612 bp, 18 predicted proteins | sample II_Palsa_N3_1_FD_193516 | JGI IMG/M metagenome (GOLD analysis project Ga0302233, IMG submission 193516) | Peat permafrost microbial communities from Stordalen Mire near Abisko, Sweden - II_Palsa_N3_1 | ecosystem: Environmental > Terrestrial > Soil > Palsa > Peat permafrost | place: Sweden... | reverse complement strand
ATCTCGCTCAGCACACGGTCTGCTGCTTCGTTCAAATGACCATACACCAGGAAAAACATGGCGTGGGCATGATGCCAGCGCAAGACATCCAGGATACTTTCGTCAATGACGCCATCCTTATATAGAAGCCATCGTCGAAGGTCAGGACGACATATTTTCGCCCCACCAGCTTGTCGCTGGCTTCGCGCCAGAATGGATAGTCAAGCGGATCAACGCTTTTCTGGTCTGCGTTCAACACAAAACGCGGTGGAGGCAAATTGGCTCCGGCCAGCAGCAAGAAACCTGCACACAGCACCATCACTCCAAACGCGGCGGCGATATGACGAACGCTGAGGTGGATTGGTTTGGCAAGAGCTTTTCGTAGATTCATGGATGCGAACGCCGCTTGCTATGGCTGTTGACGCAGAATTCAAAACTGCCAGCTTGCACGGCAGCGTGATTGAACCTCCATTGGCCAATGCAGGTTTCTTTCTGTTGCTCTTCGCGCGCTAACTTAGGGCGCGTCAAGTTGAGATGGATTTTCCTCAACAGAGGATTGCTGTTGCTGATCATCCTCAGCGTGCAGCGCCTTCTCCCGGGCATGCAGGTCATTCAGCTGCTGACGTGTAGCCCTGAAACTACCGGTCCAATTCTCGACAGGAGCGTTCGCCCAAGCTTGAGCGCGGTACTCGGCAACACAGTTTGACGTCCATGCGCCGATGGCGATCCCAACGACGGCGGCAATTCGCCATGAAAACGGTATGTTTCGCATGTTATGTACTCATAAAGGGGCTTCAGAGCCGGCCAGCAGAGACCCGACATAGGCACGAGCTGAAATCGGATAATTGCTGCTTGTTGGACATAAGGCACAAACGGTGCCATGCGGCGTTAGTCGAAAAATGCGGCCCGCCACCTCACTGCGGAGGTATGGCCAGGTTGAGGGGGTCGCCGAAAGTTCCTCAAACTACCGTTTCCGGGTACGAAATGGACCGAAGTGGGCACCCGAGGATCCAAGGAAATTTCTGGAAGGGCAAGATTCGACTGCGCGTGCCGCCTTTTAGCGTGTTGGTGGGGCGCGCTGGAAGAGCGGATGAGTCAGTTTTATCGCGACCTGTATGGCGCCAGTTGCGCGGTACATGCCGCACGCCAGAAAAGCGTGGGTTTACAGGAAGTCGTTAGCGGCTTCATCGCTAACGCGCGCCATTGGCCGACGTCGTGTGAAAGTGAGGCCGAAAATTGAGTATATAGCCCATGTGCGCCAGTGATTTAGGATGTCGTGCCGACTCAATTGCGCCGGGCGAACAAAGCACCAAGCACGAATCCCAAGGCGCCCGCCACCAGCATCGTTCCGATCGGGCGGTTAGCGCCCAAGTCGCGCGCGCTTTCCAAGGCTTCGCCGGCTTTCGCCTGAATGTTGCCTGCCACTTCGCGCACCTTGCCGGTGACCTCTTGCGTGGCGTCACCTGTCAGTGCGCCTGCAGCACCCTGGATCTTGCCGGCTACGCTGCGCGCGGCACCTTCGAATTCATGTTCGTTCATCGGGATAGTTCCTGAGCATCGTGGTGAGAGTAATGGTGCCTAGCGCTTCTTGGCCTGGCTGCGCATGTTGTCGGAGGCGTTGCCGACGTCCTTTTGTGCCTTGCCGGCATTCTTTTCGATCTTGCCTGCCGCTTCCTTGATCTTGTTGCCGGTGAGCTTGCCCACGGCTTCTTTCACGGCACCCTTTACTTCTTTCTTGGTGCCTTCAACGCGATTCTTGTCCATGACGTTCTCCGATTTAATAGTGTGACGAGAAACTTAGTGGAAGCGTTCCCTGAGCAAGTTCAAAGGGCAAACGCCGAGTGTCTGCAGATCAAGGCTGCTGACTATCCGTACTGAGACGACTGCAGGTCGTCAAAAGGCATCTTTCCATGCTTGACCAGAATGCGATCGAACTTGATCAACACCCAGTCGTAGTCGAATGACCCGGCATCTTCGACTATAAAGTCAGAGGCTCTAGAGAATGCCGACCAGAAATCCTCATCAAGCGGATTTTCTCGGATCAGAGACGGCATGCCTTTGTCCAAGTTGTCCAGCTGCTTCTGGAGCTCGTTGCGGGTCTTTGCCATAAGATCATCCTGTGGATTCAGGGAGCAAAACATGCATCCAGAAAACATGCATCCAGCAAGCGCAAGGTGCGCGGTGCCGGGATGGCGGTCTGACTTACGCCCCGTCGCCTTAGTTAGCCGGCGGCAGCGAGCAGACAGGGGTCGTAGGGACCGGTTACGACAGTGATTACGGGTGCGTCGAGCCGCTTACTTGCGGGCCCTGTCGCGCAACTTGTCATCCACTTCGCCGACGTTGGCCTGCGTCTTGCCGACGTTTTTCTCGGCGATGCCTTCGGCCTGTATCTTGGAGTCGCCGGTTACCTTGCCGATCGCTTCCTTGACCGAGCCCTTTACCTGTTTGGCAATACCTTCAACGCGGTTTTTGTCCATGCCGCTACTCCTGCTTGGCTGGCAGTACCGAATGGACTGCCGGGTGTACAAAGCTTGCGCCGGGCATGCGGTAGCCGACAGCTGCATTTGAGCCAAATGCGTTAGTGCATTTGCACAGCTCGCTTTACTTGCGAGACGTACGACGTCCCTTGGCGCCGGAGAAGCCGCGCTCGTGGGCCCACACGATTGCCGCGCCGCGGCTGTGGACGTCGAGCTTGGAGTAGAGCGTTGCAACATGGTTACGCACGGTGCTTGGCGACAATGTCAGGCGCCCGGCGATCTCCTTGTCGGCGAGGCCCTCGCATATCAGTTCAAGCACGTCGCGCTCGCGAGCGGTCAAATCGGCCAGGGCAATTCCTGGCGATTTGAGTGCGTTGACGTTACGCACATTGGCCAGCTTCTCGATTAGGGTCTGGCTGAACCATGAGGCATCCTGCATCACCGCTTCGATGGCCTTGACCAGTTCCATTTCCGAGCGCCGACGCTCGGTGATATCCATAAGCACGAGCAGGTAACATGTGGTGCCCTGGATGCTCACCGTGTCGGCGGATACCAGGCACTCGATGGTCTCGCCACTTTTCTTGCGAATGGTGTAGTCCACGCTTTGCAGGCTGCCGTATTTCTCAAGCAGCTGCGCCAGCTGCACGTTGGCCTGGCGTCCTTCGAGAATGCCAATGTCAGCCAGTGACTTGCCCAGCACTTCTTCGGGAAGGTGCTCCGTGATCAACGCAAAAGCCTCGTTGACCTCGACGACATGCAGGCTATCGGCGCTGCAAACCAGGGTAGGTATCGGCGTCAGCCGGAAGGCCTTGGCGAAGCGCTCTTCACTCTGGCGCAATGCATCCTCGGCCTTGCGGCGTGGCTCCAGATCCATGAAGGAAAACAGCATGCATGCTTCGTCGCCGACTTCGATCGGTTGACCGGCGACGATCACAAGCTTGGTACCGCCTTCAGGCAGCTTCAACTCGGCCTGCATTTGTGGAATGGTGGTGCCTTCGCCAAGACGCTCAATGGCCAGGTCTCGTCGTTCGGCTTGCTCCAGAACATCCAGTTCGTAGACCGAGCGGCCGATCACCTGTTCGCGCGTATACCCGGTCATCTCAAGAAAGCCCTGATTCACCTTGACATAACGCAGGTCACTCAGTCGACAGATCACAGCCGGCGCGGGATTGGCGTTGAAGGCTTTCTCGAAGCGCTGTTCGGCGCTGGCCCAGTCAGTGGCATCGGCAATGATCAATACCAGGCAGTCGGGTTCGCCCGCGGCATCGGTGAGCACTAGGCTGCGCACGCGATGCACCCAATACGCATCCACATCATGTGCGGCTTCCACTTCCACTACGACATCCGTGAAGCATTCGCCGGCAATCACCCGATCGATGGGGTAGTGGCCTTCAGCCACCTTGTGGTTGTTGCGGTAGCGCAGCCGGAATCTTTCGCGATACTCGCTGACCGTGGCGCCCAGCCCCTTCACATCGCTGAGACCGTGCATCCTCAGCGCCGCCTCATTGGCCCACAGGATGGTCTGGTCCGGCTCGATCAGGATGACCCCATCGGACAGGCCGGCAATGATCTGCTGCAGCTGTTGGCGGTTGGTCTGCGTCCGCAGAACGGCATCGTTCATGGATCTGCTCTTGGGCTGCCCGGTGCCATCCGCATGGTCATGCATAAGCACGTACTGGGTCGGAGTGCCAAGGATCATATGCCACCCACACGTGGACATGGCGCGAATGCACTAGTGCCACTAGTGCATTCGCAACAGGACTCGAAAGGCCGTCACATGCAGACTGCGCATCGCCAGACTTCCGCATGGCGCCTGAGCAGAAGAACACCGGTGGCCGTCAGCAGCAGTTTTCTTTCTGGACGTTCTCCGGGTATCCCAACTCCCTTTCGGAGAAGCAGATTCCTGTCTGCTGATCCCAGCGATGCACGAATTCTCTAACTAATGGACATACCCACGCCCGAAGGTGTTCGACGCTACCCCGAGACCGAGGGGTGGTTCACCTTCAATCCATTGACCCGTCTTTGGTTCGAGCCGATGCATGCGCCGTGCATTTGCGTGGAGCAATGCACGAGCCCCTGCAAAGGGCGATGTGGATGCATGGCCTGCCTGGGATCCTGGGCCGAGCAACACCTGCAAGTTGGTATCTTCAAACTTGGCGAGACAAGTCTAGGCTGAGCGTGGCCCGAGATTGAGCGGATATCTGTCTAAAGCGGATATCCCAGGTCTCCCCGGTACCAGTTCAACAAATGCTCAATGACGATCCGCTCAGGCCTGATCAAATCAGGCATGATCAAATAGGTCTCTTGCCTTCGGCGCTGAGCTGCTTGAGTCTCACGGTGAAGTCGAAGTTCGTGGTGTTCAACGGGCTGCCGCATGTTGCGGTTTGCAGTCGGCTATGGGCGGATGCAGTGGCTGCGCTACGGTTGCTGTCGAGTCTGGCGATTGCCGACCGGAGTTTCCCGCATGATTCGCCTATGCTTAGGCCGTCCTTGCCGCCACTGGAATGCTGGCCATGTCGGTTGCCGTGCACGCCCATGAAAAACCGCTTGCCGCGAAGGTGCTGGTGATCGGCCATCGCGGTGCGCCGGCACGGCGACCGGAACACACGTTGGCGTCCTACGGCAAGGCGATCGCCGATGGTGCCGATTTGGTCGAACCGGATCTGGTGATGACGAAGGACGGCGTGATGGTGGCGCGGCACGAGAACGAGATCGGCGGCACCACCGATGTCGCCAACCATCCCGAGTTTGCCGCGCGCAAGACCAGCAAGCTGATCGATGGCCATGCCGAGACCGGCTGGTTCACCGAGGACTTCACCCTGGCCGAGCTGAAGACGTTGCGCGCACGCGAACGTCTACCGCAGTTGCGCAGCTCGAAGTACGACGGCGAGTTCCAGGTTCCCACGCTGGACGAGATAATCGACTTCGTCGCCGCCGAGTCGGCCGCGGTCGGCCATCTGGTCGGGATCATTCCGGAGATCAAGCACGGCAGCTATTTCCAGCAGCTGGGCCTGCCGATGGAGGACCGGCTGCTGGCCACCTTGGCTGCACACAGCTATACGCGTACGGCGCCCGTGGAGATCCAGTCATTCGAGATCGCCAACCTCAAATATCTGCGCGGCAAGCTGGGCACGGCGCATCCGAACATCCGCCTGCTACAGCTGATCGATGCTGCCGAGCAGCAGCCATATGACGTGGTGGTCGCCGGCGGCAAGCTCAGCTACGGCGAGATGCTGACACCGGCAGGACTGCGCGTGATCGCACGCTATGCCGATGCGATCGGCCCGAACATCAGCGCGATCATTCCGCCCACGGCCGATGACCATCTGGGCGCGCCGACCACCTTGGTGCACGATGCGCACGCGGCCGGACTGGAGCTGCATCCGTATACCTTCCGTCCGGAGAATCAGTTCCTGGCCAGGGATTTCTGGCAGGGCAGTGATCCGAAGACATTCAACGAGGCTGGCCTGATCGCCCAGATCCGCGTTTATCTCGATACCGGCATCGATGCGTTCTTCGTCGACGATCCGGCCATCGGCCGCAAGGCGCTCGACACGCGCTGAAGTGCGTGTCGCGGGTAGCTGCATGGTTATGATCGGGTATCAGTCCGCCGCGGGGTCCCGCATGTCTGTCGTTACGTTGCCAGTCGTATCCCGGCCGATCTCCACTTGGTATGCGCTGGCCACGCTGCTGGTCGCGCTCGGTGCAATTGCCGGCGCGCTGTTGGCCACCGGGGCGGCAGCTACGAACTGGTCCTGGTTGCACTGGATCTGCAAGCCGCTGGCCACAGCACTGATACTGCTGCTGGCATGGAGCGTACAGCCGGTGCTGTCGACACGCTATCGGCGCCGGATTGCGGCCGGCATCGTCTGTTCGCTGTTCGGCGACGTGTTGCTGATGTTGCCGCAGGATCTGTTCGTGCCCGGGCTGGTGGCCTTCCTGTGCGGCCACCTGTGTTTTCTTGCGGCGTTTCTCAGTGACAGCCGGTTTGCCGTGCGACCACAGTGGCTGCTCGCCAGTTGGGGTTACGGCGCGGTCAACCTGTGGCTGTTGTGGGATTCGATCGGCGTGTCGCTGCGGTTGCCGGTAATTGTCTACGTCGTGGTGCTGTCCAGCATGGGTGGACAGGCGCTGGCGCGTGCCTGGATGTTCGTGCGGCGTGGCGATGCACAGGCCGGCGGCGCTTGTCGGGCCGCCGTCGGTGCCGTGCTGTTCATGCTCAGCGACAGCCTGCTGGCCTGGAACCGCTTTCATGCCGCGATCCCGTTATCGAGCCTGTGGGTGTTATCGACGTATTATCTGGCCTTGTGGTGGATCGCGCGCTCGGTGCAGCGCGACGACACCCTGGTCGAGGCAGGTGTTGCGCAGTGAACACACCGGAACTCATCATCACCTGGGCGACGCCGGTGTTCTTCCTGCTGATCGGGATCGAACTGCTGGTGGCGAAGCTGCGTGGCAGAAAGGCATACGCCACCAACGACGCGATGAACAGCATCGGGCTGGGCGTGATCTCGCAGATCGTGGGCGTGTTCAGCAAGCTGCTGACGTTCGGCATTTACGCCTGGTGCGTCGAGCATCTGGCACTGTTCAAGCTGCCGGCGGACAGCATCTGGGTGTGGGCTGGCGCCTTGCTGCTGTACGACTTCTGCTACTACTGGCTGCACCGTTGCGGGCACGAGGTGAACATCCTGTGGGCCGCCCACGTGGTGCATCACCAGAGCGAGCATTACAACCTGTCCACTGCGCTGCGCCAGACCGGCAGCGGCGCGCTGTTGGGCTGGCTGTTCTACCTGCCGCTGGCCGTGCTCGGTGTGCCGCTCAAGGTCTTCGTGATCGTGGCGCTGATCGACCTGCTGTACCAGTTCTGGGTGCACACCGAACAGATCCGCCGGCTCGGCTGGTTCGACCGCGTGTTCTGTTCGCCGTCCAACCATCGCGCGCATCACGCGGTGAACGATCGCTACCTCGACCGCAACTACGGTGGCATCCTGATCGTATGGGATCGGCTGTTCGGCAGCTTCATCGAGGAAGATGACAACGACCCGCCGGTATACGGCACGCGCTCGCCACTGCGCAGCTGGAATCCGCTATGGGCAAATGCCGAGGTGTACTGGCATACGGCGATCGATGCGTGGCATGCGGAACGCTGGCGCGACAAGCTGCTGCTGTGGATCAAGCCGCCGGGCTGGCGGCCGGCCGATGTGGCGGCGCGCTATCCGAAGCCGGCTTTCGTGATGCCTACCGAGCGCTTCGATCCACCGGTTCCGAAAGCATTGATGATCTATGCCATGGTGCAGTTTGCATTGTTGCTGGCGATGACGACGCAGTTTCTCGGCATGGCCGGCGCAGCCAGCCTGTCGGCATTGCTGGCTTATGCGTTGTATCTGGTGGCCAGCCTGTGCGTGCTCGGCGCATTGATGGAAGGACGACGCTGGGCGCTGTGGGCGGAAGGTCTGCGTGTGCTGGCGACGGCCTTGGTGCCAGTGCTGGTGGGTCGCTGGTTCGGTATCGGCCATCTGGACAGCCGCATTGCACTCGCTATAGCGGCAGTATTCGGGCTCAGTGCGCTGGCATTGCCGTGGCTGCAGCAGTCATCCCGATTCACGGGAGCGGCCTCGACCGCGAACTGAGCTGTTGGGGCTGAGGCTGCTTCCACAAATCCGGGTGCCGTGTTGCACTGCGCTGTGTGTGTTGGGTCGCATTCGCTATGATCGCCGCTTGCTTCCTCAGGGTCAGGCGATGAGTTTCTTCAGTAAACTGGTGCGGCACAAGTCGATCGAGCAGTTGCAGGCGGAGGTGGGTACGCGCAGCGATTTTCGCCGTGTGCTGGGGTTGTGGCAGCTCACTGCGATCGGCATCGGCGGCATCATCGGCGTCGGCATCTTCGTGCTGGCCGGCCAGCAGGCCGCCACCAATGCCGGCCCGGCAGTAGCGTTGAGCTTCATCATCGCGGGCCTCGGCAGCGCCTGCGCGGCACTTTGTTATGCCGAGTTCGCCGGGCTGATCCCGGTCACCGGCAGCGCCTATACCTACGGTTATGCCGTGCTCGGCGAGTTCGTCGCCTGGATCATCGGTTGGGATCTGCTGCTGGAATACGCGCTGGTGGTCGCGGTGGTGGCGATCGGCTGGTCCGGCTATGTGCAGGTGCTGCTGAACTCCGCCGGCGTGCATCTGCCGGAATGGGCGCAGCAGAGCATGAGCGCGCAGACCATGCAGTACTACCTGCAGCAGGTCTTCGGTATGCACGGTGCAACCGTGATCGCCGAGCCCAGCGACGGCCACCGTTTCAACGTGATTGCCGCCGGTGTATCGGTGGCGGTGGCGGTGCTGCTGACCGTGCGCACCGAATGGGGTGCGCGCTTCAATACGGCGGTGGTGACGATCAAGGTGATCGGCGTGTTGCTGGTGGTGTTGGTGGGCGTGTTCTACATCAATACCGCGAACTGGCACCCGTTCATTCCCGCACGCATCGTCGATGCCACCACCGGCATCGGCCACTTTGGCTGGCAGGGCGTACTGACCGGCGCCAGTGTGGTGTTTTTCGCGGTGTTCGGCTACGACACGCTGACTACCGCGGCGGAAGAATCGAAGCACCCGCAGCGCGACCTGCCGCGCGCGGTGCTGCTCTCGCTGGCGATCGCGATGGTGCTGTATATCGCGGTGTCGCTGGTGCTGACCGGCATCGTTCCGTACAGCACGCTCAGTGGCGAGGCCTCGGTGTCGGATGCATTCGAATCGATCGGCCTGCACTGGCTCAGCATCATTATCGCGATCGCCGCGGTGATCGGCGTCACCAGCGTGTTGTTCGCCTTCATGCTGGGTGCGGCGCGGATCTGGTTCGCGCTGGCACGCGACGGCCTGCTGCCGGGATGGTTTGCGAAAGTCAGCCCGCGTTTCGGCACGCCAGCACGACCGACCATCATCCTTGGATTGTTTACGGCACTCATAGCCGGCCTGTTGCCGATCGGCGAGGTGGCCGAGCTGGTGAACATCGGCACTCTGAGCGCGTTCATCATCATCTGCGGCTCGATCATGCTGCTGCGTGTGCGTCGGCCCGACCTGCAGCGCAACTTCCGCACGCCGGCGGTATGGTTCACTGCGCCACTGGGCATCCTGTTCTCCGCCGTGCTGATCTACGGCTTGCCATGGATCACCTACGAGCGCTTCGTGATCTGGATGGCGCTGGGCTGTGTGATCTATTTCGGCTATGGCATCCGCCACAGCAAGCTGGCGCAGGCTGGTGGTTAGCGGGGTCTTCGATCAGACGCTGGCGATCCGGTCGCGTCCATTGTTCTTGGCCTGGCGCATCGCCTGATCCGCCCGCGCCAGCAAGGTCTCGACGGTCTCACCGGGCTGGCTGCATTCGGCGATGCCGATGCTGACGGTCAGTGCGCCATCCGGACGCCGGATGGCATGTACCGCCAGTCGCAGCTGTTCGGCCCGCTGACAAGCCTGCTGTAAATCGAGTCCCGGCAGCAACAACGCAAATTCCTCGCCGCCGATGCGGCCAATCAGGTCGCTCTGGCGCGTCTGCGCGCGCAGGGTTGCGGCCAGGGCGACGAGTGCCGCATCACCTGCGGCATGGCCATGATCGTCATTGAGCTGCTTGAAGTGGTCGGCGTCCAGGAACAGCATGCACACCGGTTTCTGCTGGCGGCAGATATCGCACAGCGCAAGCCGCGCCAGTTCGAGGAAGCGATTGCGCTGCAGCAGGCCGGTCAGATCATCGGTATTGGCCCTTTCGCGCAGCCGGCGCTCCAGCCGAAACTGTTCGAACAAGGTGCGTGCCATGAACGCACGCAGCACCGCAGCCAGCGAAACGGCAATCGCCATGTAGACGAGGTATTGCACCACGTGCAAGCCATCGGTACGCAGCACCAGCATGGGCAACGGCCCGAGCGCGCAAAGCGCCATCGCGATGCTGAAATCCCAGGTTTCGAGCCAGATCACCGACGACGTTACCGGCAGCAGCAGGCCCGGCATGACCCAGGGTTGTCCCGGTGCGCGGCCGATGTTGTTGAGATTGATGCCGATTTCCAGCAACAGCACGCATGACAGGGCCAGCACACTGAGTAGCCGTGGCTGCTGCACGCGACGCGTCGCTGTTGCCACCAGCAGCAGTGGCAGGAGCGGTGCCACCCGCAATGACAACGGTACTGGCGAGCTACCCAGCAGGGCGCCCGCCGTGGTCGCAGCCGCATAACCCAGCATGGCGACCAGCATCAACGCATGGATCATCGGTGCCATCTGCTGTGCCAGATAGCGGGTGTACTCGCGGTGCTGTTCCGGATCGGCGGCGTGCGGGTTTTTGGCGAACAAGGCTTGCATGCGTCTACCGGTAATTGAGGAACAAAGTGATATCGGCATGGATGCAGCAAGATGGATGCCATGATCGCGTCGGCATGGCCGCGATGCCCCGGACCGGCACGCGATCATGACCTTCGGCATGGGTTAAGCGCGGCAGCAGAGGTCTAGCATCGACGTCTTGAATCCGCGCCATGACAACCCGGCAGCGCGGTTTTCCTGTGCCTGGCGGGTCTGGCAGCCATGCTGACAGATCCTGATCCATCCTCATGCCCCGTTGGAGAATGCTTTTGAAAGTCACCCGTCTCGCTTCCGCCATCGTCGCCACCGCCTTCGGGTTGGCCAGTTTCGCTGCACTGGCGGATGTCCCGGCGCCGCAGGATGTGCCGTATCAGGGCACTTTGAAGATCAGCGTGGATGCCACCGACCTGGCCCATCGCATCTTCCGCGTGCACGAGGTGATGCCGGCGCAGCCGGGTCCGTTGACCCTGCTCTATCCGCAGTGGCTACCGGGCAACCATTCGCCGTCCGGCCCGATCGACAAGCTGGCCGGCCTGGTGGTGACTGCCAATGGCAAAGTGCTGCCATGGACGCGCGATACGTTGAACGTCTACGCGTTCCATGTCGAGGTGCCGCAGGGCGTCAGCAACGTTGAGGTGGATTTCCAGTTCCTGTCGCCGCAGAGCACCCACGAGGGTCGCGTGGTGATGACGCCAGAAATGCTCAATCTGCAGTGGAATGCCAACACGCTGTATCCGGCTGGCTACTACAGCCGACGCATCATGGCCGAGACCAGTGTGAAGTTTCCCGCCGGCTGGCAGTTTGGCAGCGCGCTGGAAGTGGCTTCGCGCGACGGTGATACAGTGAACTTCAAACCAATCAGCTACAACGATCTGGTCGATTCGCCGATCTACGCCGGCAAGTATTTCAAGCGCGTCGATCTGGATCCGGGCGCGAAGACGCCGGTGCACATGGACATCGTCGCGGATGCGCCGAAGTATCTGGAGATCACGTCGGCGCAGTTGAAGGTTCATCAGAACCTGGTGCAGCAGATGTACAAGATGTACGGCGCGCATCACTACGACCACTACGATTTCCTGTTCTCGCTCAGCGACAAGATGAGCGGCAACGGCCTGGAGCATCACCGCTCCAGCGAGGACGGCGTCGGCACCAACTACTTCACCGAATGGGACAAGAACGCCGTGCTGCGCGACCTGTTGCCGCACGAATTCAACCACTCGTGGGACGGCAAGTACCGTCGTCCGGCCGACCTGTGGACGCCGAATTTCAACGTGGCGATGCAGGATTCACTGCTGTGGGTGTATGAAGGCCAGACACAGTTCTGGGGTTACGTGATGGCCGCGCGCTCGGGCCTGTGGACCGAAGATCAGGCCCGCGACATGCTCGCCTTCGTTGCCGCCACCTATGACAAGGGTCGCCCCGGCCTCGCCAGCTGGCGCAACATCCAGGACACCACCAACGACCCGATCATCGCCCAGCGTGCGCCACTGCCGTACCGCAACTACCAGGGCAGCGAGGACTACTACTCCGGCGGCCAGATGATCTGGCTCGATGTCGATGCCAAGCTGCGCGACCTGAGCAAGGGCAAACATTCCATCGACGACTTCGGCAAGGCCTTCTTCGGCATGGACAACGGCAGCTTCGTCACCAACACGTATACCTTCGACGACGTGGTGAAGACGCTCAACGGCATCGAGCCGTTTGACTGGGCCAGCTACCTGCGCAGCCATCTGGACGGCCACGGCCCGTTGATCGGCGGCATCGAAGGCCACGGCTGGAAACTGGTCTATACCGACCAGCCCTCTCCCGCGGTGAAGGCGGTGGAGGCGCATCGCCATTTTGCCGACCTCACCTATTCACTCGGTCTCTCGGTCGGTAAGGACGGCATGATCGGCGACGTGCTGTGGGACGGCCCGGCATTCAAGGCCGGCATCTCGCCGGGCATGACCGTAGTCGCCGTCAACGGTCACGACTACGACGGCGACGCGCTCAAGGATGCGGTCACCGCAGCGGCGAAAGATCAGAGCCAGGGCATCGACCTGCTGGTGAAAGACTTCGACCAGTACAAGACCGTGCACGTCGACTACCACGGCGGCCTGAAATACCCGCATCTGGTGCGCGACAGCAGCAAGCCTGACACGCTGGCCGACCTGCTCAAGGCCCGCTGAGGCAAGCCGGCGCCGCGCTCCCGCAGCAACCGGGAGCGCGGAGGGATCGGCGGATGCTACTGTAAAACCATCCCGTTGCTGCTGCGGCCTGGTTCATGCCCCTGGCAACTCCGCTATACTGCGCACCCGTGGTGCCGGCCTTCGCCAGCGCCACGCGGTCATGCATGCGCCCGTAGCTCAGCTGGATAGAGTACTGCCCTCCGAAGGCAGGGGTCGTGGGTTCGAATCCCGCCGGGCGCACCATTTTTCCGTGATGCCTCCCATGTTGTGCGTTTAACCATATTGGCCAAACGGCCAAGTTATGGTGAAGCGTTACTCGCCGCGCAGGCACGCGTAGAGGCGTTTTCCACCTTACGTGCCAGTTCGAACTTGCGCTGGAAAGAAGCTTGCGAGATCTGCACGCGCGGTCGGGCTTCAGCAGCAACGGTTGCGTGTAGCTGCGGTCATCGACGTTGAACCGATGGTATACGAGCTGGGTGGCGACCATGCGCCACCACTTTGTGACCGTGTTCGTGGGCTTCCCTCAAATGGGCCAAGCCATCATCCGGAATGTCGCCTCAAGGGCAACGATTCCATTGACGTACAGATCACTCTCGCATCTATCGCATCCAGGCATATGCCGAACAATTGGGCAGCCTCCTGCAGCTCCAAACTGGACAGCCCGCAGTAGCCGAGAAGAAGGCCAGGTATGGCGGGCGTTGCATGGTAGTGCGGCGCTATCGGGTACAGTCCGAGCCCGCGCTGATGCGCGTAATCGATTAGGGCCTCCAGCTGTGCGTGATCGTAGTCGCGCAACCAGACAACGACGTGCATGCCGGCATGCGAATCCGCAATCTGGATGCGCTCACCGGCATAACGTCGCAGCCCATTGAGCAGCACTTCGCGGCGCGCCCTGAGCGTTCTTCCCATTTGCCGCAGATGTCGCTCAAAGCCACCGCTCTCCATGAAGTGCGCCAAGGCGGCCTGTTCAATCACCGGATTACAAATATCGGCCAGATATTTGGCATTGATGAAATCCTGACGCAGCGCTGCGGGCAACACCATATAGCCCAGACGCATCGAGCCGAACAACGTCTTGGAAAACGTGCCCACGTAGATCACGCGGTCACCCTCGTCGAGCGAACGCAAAGCTGCCAGCGGTTGGGAGTCGAAGCGAAACTCGCTGTCGTAGTCGTCCTCCAGAATCCAGCTTTGTCTTGCTTCGGCATAGCGCAACAGCTCCAGGCGTCGTGACAACGACATGGTTGGGCCGGAAGGGAACTGATGTGAAGGTGTTACACAGATCAGGCGGGGTGATTGCACCGGCAACTCAGCACATACCAGGCCCTCGCGATCCGTGCGCACGGGCAGCAGGTTGGCCCCGTGCGCAGCGAGTGACTGCCACATGCCGAAATAATGCGGTTCTTCCATGACAGCAGCGTCTCCTTCGTCCAGCAGGACACGCGCGGTCAAGGCATAGGCTTGTTGTGAACCATTAATGATGAGCACGTGGTTCGGATGCGCATCAACACCGCGCCGAAGTGCCAGGTAGCGACAAATCTGTTCACGCAAGGCAAACAGTCCTTGCGGGTCTCCTCGTTCAAGCGGGGTATAGACCGCAGCGCGAGCGAGTTCACGGGCCCAGAGGGTACTCAACGCCGGTTGGGTCATCGGTTCGCCATATTGCATATTCAGACGCAGCCCGTGATGGCGGCGCGTAATCAATGGGTCTCTCTGCGTTCTCGCACGCTTTGCGTAGAGGGACGGTGCTGCGATGGGCTCCGCTTTCAGCAAGCGAAGTGGCGGAGAGGTATGCAAGTTGCTGACGTAGCTGCCAGCGCCAACCCGGACATAGACGAAGCCTTCGGCACGGAGTTGCTCATAAGCCGCCAATACGGTGATGCGCGACATGCCAACTTCCAGGGCAAGTGCGCGGGTGGACGGAAGGCGCGTATTGGCTTTCAATCGCCCGCTGAGAATGGAAGCTTTCAAGGCACGGGTAAGTTGTGCGTAAGCCGGCCCTTGACCATCGAATTCGAGGAACATGGAAACCTCAACTAATGGTTGTACGGCTCACGCGGCTGTCCGGATCAGCACGCTGCGTCCGCAGCGCCCTCGAACTGACCGCATCTCTGTCGAGGCGACCGCGCGTGATTCTGAGGTGCCGGAGGACTCCGGCCGTGCCCATGCGATTGCGCCGCACGTGATGCAGCTCCCCGTGAGGTTCGCCATCATGGCGTGCGGCTTTTCGCCGCCATGACGACGAACGAAGGGGGCGGACCACCTGCGGGCGGCGGCAAGCGGCGAAATTCACCGTCACTTCTGTCGATGCGCTCGGCGTGACGCCCGTCATCCTCATCGACTCGGCACGCTCGCCACGGCGCCTGCACTCAGTACCGGTGTGGCAACGATCCGAGGTGATTCGTCGATCGCCCGTGCAACGATGGTCTGCGGCCCCAGGTCCACCTGGCGCCGGGCCTCCATCATTCGGGCTTCGTGTTGTGCCTTCGCGAACTCAGCTGGCGAATGGGCGACGATAGCTAACACCGCGAAGCCGTTGTGGAGCTCAACAATTTGCTCGTCCTCGTGGGCGATGGCCACAGTGCCGATGCAGGTCAAACCGAGAGCGAGGGTTGCGCCAATCATCAGTCGTTTCATGATGTTCTCCCGATGGGGATGGATTCCCGTACGCAGAATCCTAGGTGGCTGCCGCGGGTGCTGCTTGAGAAAATCTCGCTAAAACCGTGAGGCGTTTGCTAGGTTATTTACAGAAACGAGCGCGATTCGTTGGCGCGAGCGGTCGGGGGAGTGTTTCGTCTTTGCTCTGTCGCGTCGGGCAGCACGGTCGACGCGAAGCTGGTGGCGCGCAGCAGCGGGCCAAAAGCAGAAGTCGTGCGGACGGCGCGCCACGTACGCTGTCCCGAATCGATGTGCATTGACCCGAGCAATACGTGGGCTGCGGATTCCAGTCCGATTAACACCTATTCTGGACAGAAATGACCAGTACAGTGCTGCTGACCAATGTCATCCGGGGCTTTGGTTGTTCTCAATGGAGTGAATGTCGATTTGCCAGTCCCTTGTTCGTCGTTCAGACGTACGGTCTTTTGTTGCGTCAGACGTGCAGTCACGCCCGGCGGGTCGAGCGCACCTCATACACCTCATAAGGGAGCGGAATAAGGGAGCAAAGAGATGAAGAGAAAATCCATTTTTTTCATATACTTGGCATCCACATACATGTTCGCCGCGCTGGTTGTCGGCGTCGCCGCACAACAACCGTGCCCTGGCTACCCACACGTGGCGTCACTTTCCCAATACCCGATGACTGATCGTGCTGCGGAAATAGCGTTGGCGCGGAGCGCTGCGCCTGCAGCGGTGCCGATGGAGCCGGATGTTGGCAAGCCGGAAATGTGCCTTTTAACCCATGGCGGACATTGCAGAACCAGCGTAAAGGTGACCAACAACAGCATCTGATTCAGATGGCGCTGGAATGCTGTTCGGTCAACAACGAAGTCCACACTTGGCCATACCGAGGCTCGCGTCAGACTTGGTGTAGCCTGAACAGGAGCAGGAGCGGGAATGGAGGTCGAACAAATGGCTGTAGAGTCCGCCCCTGCCGCATGGATTGCATTCGGTAGGGTCGAGATCGACACCTTGGGTCATCGCCTGTTTGTCGATGGCGGCGAGGTCGCGCTCGAGCGCAAGGCATTCGCCGTACTCGTGCTGTTGGCGCGTGAACCCGGCCGTGTGTTGAGCCGTGACGAGATTCTCGACGTGGTGTGGGGGCATACCCATGTCACGCCTGCCGTACTCAGCCGCATCATCGCAGTGTTGCGTCATGCGCTCGGCGAGAGCGGCGAGGAAAGCCACTATCTGCATACGGTGCATGGCATCGGCTTCCGCCTCGATGCCCAGGTGCGATCCGCCGCGTCGCGTGAGAAGTTGATGGCGTACAGGGCATCAGCGGCCACGGAACCTGCGTTCTTGCCGGCCCTCACCAGCGATGTCGCCGCGCCACCGACCACAACGGCAGCGAGTCCGGCGACGCTACCCTTGCGGCCTGGCAAGACACGTCGGCTCGAAAGGCGACTCGTTGCCATTATCACGGGCCTGCTCGTGGTGGCGGCCGCGATGCTCGGGTGGCGCCAATTCGCACATCACCCTGCGGACACGGTGCCGGCGGTCGATCTCAAGTCCATCGCGGTGCTGCCGTTCGAGAGTCTCAGTACAGACCAGAACAACGCGTATTTCGCCAGCGGCATGCAAGACATGATCCTGACCCAGTTGGTGGGTATCGGCGGACTCAAGGTGATCTCCCGCACCTCGACAGAGAAGTACCCGAGCCATCCGGAAGACGTGAAAACCATAGCGCGACAATTAGGTGTGGCGTCGCTGCTCGAGGGCACGGTACAGAAGGCCGGCAATCAGGTGTTGATCAATGTGCAGCTGATCGATGCAAATAGCGGCAACCATCTCTGGGCGAAAGCCTACACGCGCACGCTGGACGACGTTTTCAATGTGGAAGGCGAGGTTGCGCAGAACGTGGCGGAGGCGCTGAAGGTGCAGCTGACGTCCGCCGAGACTGCGCGTATCGACAGAGTGCCGACCTCGAACGCCGTAGCCTACGATTTGTACCTGCAAGCCGGGGCACATGCCAACCGCGCTTACGATGATCCCACGCTGTCATCGTCCGAGTTACCCTTTGCGATCTCGCTGTATCAACAGGCACTGGCCAGGGATCCGGACTTCGCGCTGGCCGCGGCTGCGCTGTCGCGCGCCCATATGCAGATGTATTTCTTTGCACCTGATCGCACGAACGCGCGACTGGCTGCGGCGAAGACCGCCGCCGATCGCGCCCTGGAGCTGCAACCGAATCTGGGCCAGGGACATTACGCGCTGGGGTTGTATGACTACTGGGGGCATCGGGACTATGCCGGTGCCACCACCCAACTGGAGCTGGCTCGGCGCGCATTACCCAGCAGTGCCACCGTGGAACTCATTATCGCCGCGATCGCCCGGCGCCAGGGTCACTGGGATGAGGCGGTGGCGCTGTTTCACACCGCCACCGTACTTGATCCACATAGTGAATTTGCGTTCGACCAACTCGCCGTGACCTATGAAAGCATGCATCGCTACGCAGATGCCGACCTGGCCTATGCCGGTGCCATCGCGGTGAGCCGGGATCCCGTCGCCAATCGCGTGGCGCAGGCCTTCAATCGCCTGATGTGGAAGGGTGATCCGACACCGCTGCACGCCGCGCTGGCAGCGCTCGCGCCGGGCAGCGATGCCTACACCAGCAATATCATGACCATGTATTTCGAGCACTGGTTGGCGCGCGATTATGCCGGGGCCATCAAGATAGCCGAGGCGGACAAGGCCGATGACTGGGCCGACCCGAACAACATTGTTCTGCCCCGACACCTGTATGTGGCGTGGGCCTTGCAGGCGGCGGGAGACACGGCCAAGGCGACGGCGACGTATGCCGAGGTTGCGGCGCTCGTGCGCACCGCCCTCGTCGAGCGACCGGACGACGCGGACCTGCATCTGGCTCTGGGATTTGCGTATGCCGGGCTCGGCCGAAAACCCGAGGCTGTTGCTGAAGGTGAGCGTGCCGTCGCCTTGATGCCGGTCAGCAAGGATGCCCTCACCGGACCGGATATGCTCGCGGCGCAAGCGCAACTGTATGTGCGGGTTGGTCAGCCCGAGCAGGCCATTGCCCTGATTGGGCGTGTGCTGTCCATACCTAATGGCGCCCCCCTCTCGAGTGCGTTGCTCCGGCTCGACCCAGCCTGGGATCTGCTGCGCGACGATCCACGCTTCAAGGCGCTGCTGTTGAAGTACCCCAGCAGCGGCTAGCCTGCCGTTCGCACCGCACCGCACCACACCACACCAATCCAGGCCAGTGCGTGGACACCCTTCTGATGGACCTCCAGGTTCTTGGTTTGGGCCTCGAAAACCTCCCAAGGACGTTATCCCGGCCGCTATCAACAACCGCCGGGATAACGCGCCTGATAAAAGGTTTTGGAGGCTCCTTGCCATGAAAAATTCAAGCTTCCTCCTTCCCGGCAGTTATTCCGTTTTTCCGGTCTAGTGGTCATGGAAAACTTGAAGGAAAGTGGTTATATCGAACTTTGTCTCACTTGGGTCAGGTTGCCTGCCATTAATGGAAACTGGTCCTATCCGAACCGAGTCAAAGTGGATATATGAAATCACTTTTCGTTTAGATATCGTGAATACCTGTTAAAAATGATATTAAGCGTTTTGAATAATTGGTGATAAGTCTATTGAGCCGCCGTTCTCGACAATTGCTGCTTTATTGGAAGTGGGATAGGGGGGCGATGGTGGATCATATTTCAAGTAATTACGCGGCTCGCGAATATTCGAAAATGATTTTGTTTGCGAGAATATCTTGTGACCGGCTTTTCTGATATCGAACAGAGCATGGCTTTATTGTGTCGACATTAATTAAATGCCTGCATCAGAAACTCGCTTGCACAAAATAAAATCGACAATGAGACTGCATCGACTCCGCATTGAAAATGCGTGCTGGTGGGGATTGTTCAAGGTGCGTGCACCGACCTCAATCATCTTTCCTAAATCCGGGGGAATATGGATAATGATCAAGTCGAAATTGACGGTTGCCGTGATGGCAACCCTGGCGCTTGGCTATGCCTCTGCCTATGCGCAGTCGGCCCAGACCGATGCATCCCAGCAGAGCACATCCCAGCAGAGCACCGATCAAGCGCCGGACACCGCCAACGCCAAGAAGCTGCAGGCGGTCACCGTAACCGGCTCGCTGATTCCGCAGACGCAAATTGAGACGGCAACGCCCACGGTGACCATCACGGCGGACCAATTGAAGGCGCGTGGATTTGCCACGGTGGCACAGGCGCTACAGCAATCTTCCAATGCGGTAGGCAGCGTGACAGGCCCTGAGGCTGTAGGGACTTTCACACAGGGCGCGCAGACGCTTAGCTTGTTTGGCCTCTCACCCGGTTACGTGAAGTACCTGATCGACGGTCGCCCGATGGGCAATTTCCCTGCGCTCTACAACGGCAGCGATGTTTTCAACAATCTAAGCAGCATTCCGGTCGAGATGGTCGACCACATCGACATCCTGCCGGGCGGGCAGTCGTCATTGTACGGTTCGGACGCGATTGCGGGCGTGATAAATATCGTGCTCAAGAAAAAGATCGACGCACCGGTGCTGGACGTGCGCTATGGCTGGAACAGCAACGGCGGCGGTGCGGCGCGCCGGGGCTATCTGGCCGATAGTTTCAATGTCGGCAAATTCAACCTGATTGCCGGCGTGCAATTCGAGAGTACACAGCCTATCTGGGCCTACGATCGGCCGCTGACCGCCCAGGCTGATCTTGATGCCGTTGGCGGACCCATCGCGGAGCGGGATTATTTGGCCACTGATCCCACGCTGGGCATTGATAGCTATAAATTCGCGGATCCCAACAATTGCGCCAACACGACGGCTGGGTTCGGCGGAACGACGGGGTACAGGTATCGCGCCAATAGCGGAAATTATTGCGGGTCGTACTACGGGGAACAGGCCTACGTCACGCTGGCCAATGAAAGCAAGACCGCAAACCTGTATACACACGCGACCTTTGACGTCAACGATAACCTGCAGTTGTACAGCGACCTGCTCTACAACTACCAGGAGCAGAAATACCAGCCGGGAGGGGCCGCCGACTGGCTGACTTCAAGTTCAGGCCTGACATTTTACGACCCCATCCGGGCTCAGTATACGGATCTGCAGCGTATCTTCTCGCCGGAAGAAGTGGGTGGCTACCAGAACTCCATGAACAAGCAGATCGAAAACGCCTATATGTTCAGTCTGGGTGGAAAAGGCACGTTCGGGCAGTCGAACTGGGACTACGATCTGGGCTTTACGCATTCCAACGACAAGACCGACGAACGTGATTACGTCGCTTTCACGAATCCCATCAATACCTTCTTTACCAATCGTGTGCTGGGCCCGGACTTGACATCGACCCTGGGGCCGGATCCCGATGGTTATGGGGTACCCGTCTTCGAGCCCAACTACGCCGCTTTCTATACCCCGATTACGCCAGCGGAATATCATAGCTTCACCGGTTATGCCACGACATTGGGCAAGACCTGGGACAATATGTTGCGCGGACAGGTGACTAATGCCTCGCTATTCACCTTGCCAGGCGGCGATGCCGGCCTCGCGGTCGTGCTGGAAGGAGGCAACCAGGGCTGGGGCTATGTGCCGGACCCGGGTTATTTCAATGGAGATATCTACAATTATACCGCGGACCAGGGTGCGGGGCATCGCTCGCGCTATGCCGCCACGACCGAGTTGAATTTTCCTCTGCTGCAGCAGCTGACCGTGGATGTATCCGGTCGTCAGGACGGATACGAAGTATCCGGCCACCAGGTTAAGCACAATACGTATACGGTGTCACTGGAATATCGCCCTTTCGAGAGTCTGTTGCTCAGGGGCAAATACGGCACGGCGTTCAAGGTGCCCACCTTGGCTGATGAGTATTCCGGGCCGAGCGGCTACTACAGCACGGTCACCGATTACTACAACTGCGCTAAGTTGGGGTTCACGGGCCCCACCTTGGGCCAGTGCCCGGGCGTCTATTCTCAAGCAAGCTATTTCAATAGCACCTCGGGCAATGTCAATCTGAAGCCGATCACGGCGAAAGACTGGAATTATGGCGTCGTATGGGCGCCGACATCGAAGCTCTCGGTGACCGTCGATTATCTGCACTTCGACATCCGCAACGAAGTGGGGACGGTGCCACCGGACACGATTTCACAGGAGAATTCCCTTTGTCTGCAGGGGATTCTTAATCCCACTACGCCGAGTTGCATCAATGCGATCAATGCGATTACGCGCAATCAATTCGGTACGATTGAGGATATCTACACGCCGAATCAGAACATAGCGCGGGAACGGGTCAATGCCATCACCGCCAATCTGAATTATCAAGTAGATATTGGCATCTATGGCAGCTTGTCGTTCTCCGGTAGTTACAGCGACGAGCTGAAGCATGAAGAGCAGCCGCTCGCGGGCGACCCGTTCATCAACTACCTGGACAGCCCGCTGTACAGTACCGACTTCAAGACCAAAGCCAATGCCTCGGTGACCTGGAGCCTAGGTGAATGGACCGCCACGTTATTTGCCAACCGTGATGGTCGTTCGCCTAACTATCTGGCGACCACTCTTGATAATTATTCATCGCCCGGTACGGGTTATCTGGCAGCTTGGGTTACCTATAACGGCAGCGTGCAATACAACCCGACGAAAAATCTGACGCTGTCCTTCCTGGTGAACAACTTGTTCAACAAGATGCCGCCAGTGGATAACAGTTATCCGGGCTATGTATTCGGCCCCTACAACTCAGCGAATTACAGCGTATATGGGCGCCAGTTGTATCTGGAGGCGACGTACAAGTTCGGCAACCGCTCTGCCCAGTAATTGCCAGAGTCTGATTGCAATTCAAATGGCCCGGCCTTCGCGGGCCATTTTTATGCATGGGTATCGGCCTCTATAGCTTGTGAGATGCCCATCTACCAGCCCACCCCCTCGACAGTGACCCCTGCCTCGGACTGCTACAGATTGAACGCAATCAGCTCTTCGGTGAACTTCGACTTCTTTATGGCGGCAGACTTCCTTTGGGCCTGAGTATCGCCGAATCT
>Ga0302233_10000867_pt1 | contig 22694 bp, 16 predicted proteins | sample II_Palsa_N3_1_FD_193516 | JGI IMG/M metagenome (GOLD analysis project Ga0302233, IMG submission 193516) | Peat permafrost microbial communities from Stordalen Mire near Abisko, Sweden - II_Palsa_N3_1 | ecosystem: Environmental > Terrestrial > Soil > Palsa > Peat permafrost | place: Sweden... | reverse complement strand
GCCACTTCGCCGGAGAGAGCTCCGCAATATAAACCGGCCCCAGCACCGACGAGCCCCCGATCCCAAGTCCGCCAATAAACCGGAAGATCAGAAAACTCGTCCAGCTCCCGGCCAGCGCGCACCCTAGTGCCGAGATGACGTAAAGCACAGCCATCCACCGCAGAGCTTTTCGGCTACCAAGCTTCTGGCCCAGGGCTCCGCTGCCCATCGCCCCAATCACCGTTCCCCACAGCGCAATCGAAACCGTAAACCCAAGTTGCCCCGGTGTGAGATGGTACTTGACCGTCAGCGCATGGGTGATCCCCGCAATAACCGCCGTGTCGAAGCCAAAGAGGAGGCCGCCAAGCGCACCGGTAACAGCGCTCTTGGCCAGAAGAAGAACTGAGCTTGATTTTGAGGTCGTCATAAGGACAATGACCTATCCTAGCCTTTGAAACCCAAAATCGGCTAAGTGTTTGGCCAGCCAAATTTTGCCATTGAAAAATAGCCAAAAAATCTTCGCCAAAGTTGGCGTATGAGTTATATCCAATTCGCTACAATTAAAAGAAGAGATCAAACCAAGGGCTGCCTCCAGCGAAAGCTAAGGCAGCCCTTCAAATTTTAAGCGTCCACAACTCACCACAACCGCACCATGAAAGGACCATGAAAAAACCACGTCCACGCACCATTGATCCTGACCGGACAGCCCCTCTGGAGGCCAAAGGTCATCTCAAAGAAGCGACTTGGAGCCTTTGCACGCCTGTAAATCCAACAAAACAAGTATTTTGCGCGTAAACCATCTGCATGCAATATTTTAGCGGCATACCCCTCCGCCAAACCATTGCATCCATGCTACTTGCTCACAAAATACCCCCACCGGGGAGGGGGGAGGGGGGAGGGGGGCGGAGCTGCCTCCCAAGCCAAAAATCAAAGAAACATATAACGTTATTGATTGAAATTCGCCCACATCCTGCTACGCTTATAACTAATGGCGAAATATCGCCTTATGAAAGTAGGACGCATCATGGCAAACGGAACAGTTAAGTGGTTCAACGACGCAAAAGGTTTTGGCTTCATCACCCCGGAAGACGGTGGAGAGGATCTCTTCGCGCATTACTCTGCAATCAACTCCAGTGGCTTCAAGTCTCTCCAGGAAGGTCAGCGCGTAACGTTTGACATCACCACTGGTCCCAAGGGCAAGCAGGCTGCGAACATCCAGCCCGCCTAATCCGACACATCTCGTACGGTAAGCCGCACCTTCAAGCGCAGCCCCGTGCCCAACAGAAGCAGCAAAGGGTTGCAAACGAACGCCTCAGCGTCTCTTTTGCAACCCTTTGCAATTCAACGTCCCATCAACTGCCTGACGAGTCCTGGACGATACAACTATAGGGTCATTCTGTACCTCATCGGTAACTGCTAAGTTACCTCCACTGCGATCCAGCAGGAGGTCCTCCCCATGACTCGATTCCAGAATTACTCCCTCCTCCTCGCCCTTACTTCCACAACCTTCACCTTCGCCGCCAGCGTCCCCAAAACGATCCTTCCAGACAACGTAATCACCTGCGAGCCGAACGCGAACTGCTTCGGCAAGACCCTTTACGGCCGCAAGTATAGAGTCATCAACACTCCCCGTTTCACCGTCATGGTCGCCATATCTCGTGAAGGCGCCTATACCCGCGCCGACGTCAGCATCGCCAACAACACCATCATGCCCCAGAGCCTCACGCCAGAGGACTTCCGCGTCGAGGTAGTCACTCCCAAACCCAGGGTTCTCCTCTACGTCCCCCCAAGCGACCTGAAAGACCTTCCGGTACCCCCCACCCCCCAGCCCCAAGCCTCCGCTACTCCGCAAATTGTAAATTCCTTGCCACCTCAACCGTCCGTACCCGATCCAGCGCAGACTTCTATCGCTGAGGGGAACGATGCTGATGCCAATGCCAAGAAAGTGGCCTCACTGCAAGCAGCCGATAAAGCTGCAAGCGATCACCCCCTCGAAGCGACCTCTCTTCCTCCTAACGAAGTGACTCGTGGACGGGTCTACTTCGAAAGCGATAAACACGCGCGACTTGTAAACGTCGTTCTGCCGATCGCTGGGCTTGTGTTTGAGTTTCCCTACAGCATGAAATAGCAAATCCTTACCTCGAAGCAAACATCGCCGACTATAGAATCTGCATCGGACTAGATGGGTGGGAGTTCAAAATCAAACATTGGCTGTCCTCCCATTCTGCAACTTCTCGAGGAGGACTCATGTTCGATCCGGAAAAGCAGCGCCTCGAATCCAAGATAGGTATGCAGCAGACTGAGATTGAACACATCGAAACCCAGATTTGTCTAAAGGATGCATCGGTCGCGTCTGAAGGTGAGGTGCGACATCTTCAGGTAGCTCAGCAGGTACACCGTAACAATATCCATGATCTTGAAAAACTCCTGAAAGAGTGGAAGTCATTATAGCTTGACATGTTGACTATTACCGCTGGGATGGCTCGCTACGACTGGGTGCCCGGTCTTACGTTGAACCACCTCATCTGCACGCCCGCTGGGTGGATGGACATTGGGCCGCCGAAATGGCGGATATGTATGGTAGTGGATCGCTAACGGAAAACTTGGCGGGTCGCATAATCGTGGCCCTCCAAGCTATCATCGTCCAATGACCGCTGAAGCCCGTGCCAGAAATATCAAGGTTCTTATCTTCGATGTAGACGGAGTTCTTACCGACGGCCAAATCTTCATTATTCCCAACTCTGAAGGTCATGGGGTAGAAGCCAAAGGTTTCGCAGCGCACGACGGACTAGGGATCTCTCTAGGGCGGCTGGGAGGCCTCCGAATCGGAATCATCACCAAACGCCAATCCCAAACTGTAGCGATACGCGCGAATGATTTGAAGCTAGAGTTTATTTATCAAGGTCAGTCCCACAAGATGAACGCCATCAAGGAAATCCTTGAGAAGACCGGGCACACCATTGATCAACTTGCTTACGTAGGCGACGACATCATTGATCTTCCTGTGATGAGACAATGCGGCCTTGCCATCGCGACTTTGAATGCTCGCCAGCAGGTCAAATCCGTAGCGCATTTTGTCACACCGAACGCCGGCGGGTTCGGGGCCGGTCGCGATGCCATAGATTTTATTTTGTCTGCGCAGGGGACACTCGAAAAAGTGATCGAGCAATACCTCGATGAATCGAACGCTGCAGCCGCGGCCTCCGACGTTGGCACAGGCAACATGTAAATAAGAAAGAGGCGAACAAAGGACGAAAAACCGCGCTACAATCAGCAAATGTTGCTGCAAGTTCCACAATCACTCGCTTGGGCGCACCCAATCGTAGCGGAGTGGTTTCTCACGAAGTTCGGCAGTCCCACCGAGCCGCAGAGTAGTGGCTGGCCCAGCATCCTTGCGGGCGACGCGACACTCATTTCGGCTCCCACTGGCTCAGGAAAGACACTCGCTGCGTTCCTGGTTCTTATCGATAAGCTATTACGACAATCCATCTCGGGCCAATTGGCACCTTATACCCAGGTTGTTTACGTTAGCCCTCTCAAAGCCCTTTCCAACGATATTCAAAAGAATCTCGACACCCCACTCGCCGAGATCCAGCAGCTAGCAATGCAACGTGGGTATCTATGTCCTGAAATTCGTACCGGCGTCCGCACCGGGGATACGCTCCCGAAAGAGCGCGCTGCCATGCTCCGTAACCCTCCTCACATTCTGGTCACTACTCCAGAATCTCTCTACATCCTCCTTACCGCGCGCAAGAGCAGAGAAAATCTGCGTCATGTTCAAACCGTCATCGTCGACGAGATCCACGCCATTGCTAATGATAAACGGGGAGCCCACTTAGCTTTATCCCTCGAGCGCCTCGACGCTCTCGTCACGGGCGAAAACCGTCTCAGCCCAGGTCAGTTTCTTACTGGTTCGACAGTGACACCTCAAAGAATAGGCCTCTCAGCTACACAGAATCCCATTGAACTTATTGCCAACTTTCTTACTGGTGTCCACGAAGGCCGTAAAACCGCCACCATCGTGCAAGTAGGTCAGCGCCGCGAGCTCGACCTCGCTATTGAAGTGCCTAGCGATGAACTCGGTTCGGTTACCAACAACGGTATGTGGGAAGAGATATTCAATAAGCTGGCTGCTTATACCGAAAATCATCGCTCCACTCTGGTCTTCGTTAACACGCGACGTCTCGTTGAAAAGATCGCCTTCGAACTTTCCACACGCTTGGGTTCCGAGCATGTTGCTGCGCATCACGGATCGCTTTCTCGCACTCTTCGCTTTGACGCCGAACAGCGCCTTAAAAAGGGAGAGATCAAAATCCTCATAGCTACCGCGTCGCTTGAACTCGGTATCGATATCGGAGACATTGATCTCGTATGCCAGATAAGCACCACCCGTTCCGTCGCAGTCGCGATGCAGCGAGTCGGTCGCGCAGGCCACTGGCGTGGAGCGGTTCCCAAGGGCCGACTCTTCGCTACTACCCGTGACGACCTTGTAGAACAGGCTGCTCTCGTACGAAAGATGCGTGCCGGCGAACTTGACCTATTAGAAATTCCTCCTCAGCCCGCAGACATTCTCATGCAGCAGATCGTTGCAGCTTGTGGAGCGGAACCATGGGAGGAAGACGCGCTTTTCAATATTGTTCGTCGCGCCTATCCATACCGCGACCTCACGCGAGAAGCATTCGATGATCTCATCATGCTCCTCACTGAGGGTATTGAATCCAGCCGTGGCCGTTACGGTGCATATCTACTTCGTGATGGGGTTCAACATCATCTCCATCCTCGCCGGGGAGCTCGCATGATAGCCATCTCGAACGGCGGCGCTATTCCTGATACGGCCCTCTATAGCGTCATCCTCCAGCCCGAAGGAGTTCAGATCGCGACTTTGGATGAACACTTCGCCGTGGACTCAAGCCCAGGCGACGTCGTTCTCCTCGGCACGTCCAGCTGGCGCATTCAGCGAGTCGAAGCTATCGGACGAGTCCTTGTCGAAGATGCCCACGGCGTTCCCCCAAGCCTTCCTTTCTGGGAAGGAGAAGCTCCGCAACGTACTGCTGTCCTCTCCGACGGTGTAGGCGAGCTTCGCGAGGAGATCTCCTCTCTGACGTCGAACGTATCCCCAGGGTACATATCACCCGCGCAACCAGAAGTCGCTGCCGCTGCCGCTTGGCTTATGCAGGAGTGCGGCGTCTGTGTCAGTGGGGCTTGGCAACTGATCGCTTATATTGTCACTGGCCGAGCAGCCCTGGGTGCTGTCCCCTCCAAAACGGTTATTATCGCCGAGCGCTTTTTCGACGATGGTGGTGGCATGCAGCTTATTTTGCATGCCCCTTTTGGCGGCCGTATTAACAAGGCCTGGGGTCTTGCTTTACGCAAACGCTTCTGCCGCGGGTTTAACTTTGAGTTGCAGGCGGCTGCTACCGACAACGGAATCAATATCTCGCTCGCTGAGCAGCACAGCTTTCCTCTCGCTGACGTGTTCCAATTTCTCACGGAATACACCGCTAGGGAGCTTCTGGAACAAGCTTCTATCGCGTCTCCTATTTTCAAGAACCGCTGGCGTTGGGCGGCCGGTCGAAGTCTCCAGCTTCTTCGCTTCTCAAAAGGCAAACGCATCGCACCACAGATTCAGCGGACCCGTTCCGAAGACCTTATGGCCTCTGTCTTTCCACAAGCGGCCGCGTGCTTCGAGACAATTGTTGGAGATATTCAGATTCCCAACCATCCGCTCGTCAACGAGGTCATGCAGGATGTTCTCCAAGAAGCAATGGATCTTGAGGGGCTTATCGAGCTCCTTCGCGGAATAAAAGATGGCACGATCCGTTGCGTAGCCATTGACACTCCAACCCCTTCCCAGTTCGCCCACGAACTTCTCAATGCCAATCCCTATGCTTACCTCGACGAAGCGGGACTGGAAGAGCGCCGTGCTCGCGCTACCTCATTAGGTAGAAACCTTCCGGATCAACCCGGCAAGTTAGACCACGCCGCCATTGCCGCAGTCCGTAAGGAGATATGGCCCGATCTCCGAGACGAACATGAGCTTCACGACCTTTTGAAATCAGTGGTCGTCCTTCCGTTATGTTTACTCGACAGGGTCGAGGCTCGCGACTGGAAGATCTTTTACGACCGACTCACCTGGACTGGCCGCGCTCAAACCATCAAGTGTGGCGGAAGTCAGGCCTGGGTAGCCACAGAACGTCTCATTGAAGTCGCCGCATTGTGGCCAACGAGCGGTGGTGAAACCAACTCGGTCACAAAAGAAGAAATTGTGCGGCAGCTAGTTCAGGGATGGGTGCAAATTTTGGGGCCCACCACGGCTAATACACTCGCCGCCCTAGTAAGCATCGAGCCTGCAGTCATCTTTCATGCCTTCCTTGCGATGGAGATGCAAGGCCTTCTTATACGCGGAGCGGTTGATTATCCTGCGCTGGATGTAAAGTCATCTTCAGAAGACTTAGACCACGATATAGAGTGGTGCGAACGCCGTGTTCTTCAACGCATCCATCGTCGAACGGTCGCCACTCTACGCAAGCAGGTCGAGCCGGTTACGCCAGCAGCTTACATGCGCTGGCTTCTGAACTGGCAGCATCTAGCCCCGCAAAGCCAACTCACGGGAGAAGAAGGTGTTTTCGAGGCTCTCCGCCAACTGGAGGGCTTTGAAGCTCCTGCGGTCGAATGGGAGCGAAGCCTACTTCCATCTCGTGTAGCAAATTATGACCCTAGATGGCTTGATGCGCTCTGTCTTTCAGGGGCGGTGGGCTGGGGCCGCGTTTCGCCTCATCCAGCATGGTCCGTGGGAGATGGCAACTCTCCGCGCCGAGTCATTCCTACTAACGCAGCACCGATCACTTTCTACATTCGCGAGAGTGCAGACTGGCTCCCTTACGCTCTATCGCAACAGCGCGTTGAAGAAGATAAGCTAGCTGCAGCCCTCAGTCCCACCGCCTTGCAACTGCGAACACTCATGCAGCAACGTGGCGCCTGTTTCAGTAATGACATCCAGCGGATAACCAACCTCACGCGGCATCAGGCGCTGCAAGCGTTGTGGGAACTCGCTACTGCAGGCCTTGCAGCAGCAGACGGGTTCGACCAACTGCGCGCTTGCATGGATCCCCGCCGTAAATCGATCACAACTGAAACGGCCACCAAGCGCACTCCGCGCAGCTCCGCAGGTAGATGGTCTCTGCTCAGTGAAGAACTCCACGCTGCACCGACCGCAGTCGAGCAAGCTCGCCGCACCGAGATATCTCTCGAATCCTTCGCCCGCCAACTTCTCAATCGCTACGGTGTTCTCTTTCGCGATCTGCTTCTCGGTGAATCGAACGCTCCTAGATGGCGCGATCTACTGAACATTCTTCGCCGCCTCGAAGCGCGCGGCGAGATCCGCGGCGGACGGTTCCTTTCCGGCTTTGGCGGCGAGCAATATGCACTTCCTGAGGCTGTCGAATCGATACGCGCTAACCGCACCCGCGAGTGCAACGCGATCATCGCCGTAGCTGCTGCCGACCCTATGAATCTCGTCGGCGTTGTTATACCAGGGGATCGTGTCCCTGCTGTCCCGGGCAAGAAAATCTTCTACTGCAACGGTAAGCTCTACACAGAAGCGCACAACAATGAGGCCGTGGAGTTCACCACCGAAGTTCCATCCTACAGGGCATCAGGTTATCTAATGCCCGTTCCGCTCTGAGTCCAACGGAGGCATGCACTTGGCTTTGGGATTAGGCATTACTGAGTTTTTGCTGATGGTCCGTGCTCAGGATTCCATAACGGCTGTCCCGCCACTATGTGATCAACCCTCATGCCAGGAAACAGCTCCCGTAACTCTTTGGCGCACTGCTCCATCCCTGGCTCTTCTGAGACTTCATGCCCGAGCAGTATAAGAGCCTTGGCCCTACCCTGCGCTACTGCGTCCCGAACATACTCTACCGTTTCCCACTCGCTTGCTTCACCCGCGATCAATACCTCGACCTGAGGTTCACGTAGAGCAAAGACCTGTTTTTCCAGTCCTGAGGATCCTGGAAGGAACGCGATATGTGACACGGGAAGGTTAGGATTTCCTTCGACCCGCAACGTCTGGATGCTCAGTCTTGTCTGCAGCGATTTCGCTAGTTCAGCCAAGGTCGTTTGTGGAATCGTGATGAAGTATTGTCCGCGTGGGCCCGCCGGATGAGGGAGCCCCTCCCAGCCGAGTGCCCCGTATATTCCTTTCAGGATGTGATCCGTCGAATCCGCATGAATTTCATCATGGAGTCGAAATACTACGAGATGATGCTGCTCGATGAACGCTAGCTTCTCCTTATAGACCGGATCATCAGTGAAAAATTTTGTGTCGTCGAGGTGGTTGTAGAACGTGGGCTCATGCGTGATGATCAGGTTGTCTCCGAGACGTACTGCCTCACGTAAAACATCCATTGTGTCCAAGAAGGTTGTGACGATGCCCGTAACCGTGGTATTTGGATTGCCTGCCTTGATCGTATCCACCGTATTTGGAGGGGGCACTGCAGCGTATCGGCGCTGGATGCGAGTTATTACGTCGCCCGCTTGAAGCGTTTGAGCGCGCGATGATACCGAAAAAAATATCAACAGGAATGAAAAAGCTCGTTGGAGTGTCATCGTGGTTGAGTTGCGAATTCGAACTACAACAATTCTATCGCTGTGCAATTCGCCTACGCCGTCAATGCTATCAAGTCACACCTTTGAGATGCTTATTCCCTGAAAGTCGATTGCTAGACGGCGAGACAGGACTTTCAAAGGAAAAGGACGGCAAGCTCTCAAGTCTGACGGTGGTAAAAGAGCCCGGCGGTGAAAAAAACGATCGCGACCATAAGGGCCATGCGGGCATGAAGGATGTTATGCAGGTGCAGGCTGAGGAGCGCGTCTGCAAGCCATGCGGCAAAGCCCACAAACCATATCCATGCTGTCTTTTGGAACATCCGCATGCATCCATGCTCCGGGGAGAAGTTGAACGGGCGCAGTTCGCTGGCCTTGTTCTACACTAGGTAATAGAGACTTACCTAGGAGAAATTCGTTGTCACAACGCACATTCAGCATCATCAAGCCAGACGCCGTTCGCAAGGGCTACTCTGCCGCTATCTTGTCAGAGATTGAAAAGGCAGGATTTAAAATCGTTTCGATCAAGCGGCTTTCGATTTCGAAAGCACAGGCCGAGGGCTTCTACCATGTTCATGCAGCGCGCCCGTTCTTTGGGGAATTAACCGAGTTCATGTCGAGCGGCCCAATTTTCCCAATGGTGCTCGAGAAGGAAAATGCCATTGCCGACCTGCGAAAGCTGATGGGTGCTACCAATCCAGCTCAAGCTGAGGAAGGGACCATTCGTAAGAAGTTTGCCGCTTCGATTGGAGAGAATGCCATCCATGGGTCTGATGCCGAAGATACTGCGGCGTTTGAGATTGGATACTTCTTTGCCGGTTGCGAACTGAAGTAGCTCGTTGATTGGGATGACTCGGCGGCAGGTGCAATCAGGCTTCTGGTTGCATCTGTCGTCTCTCATATTAGGAAATGGTCGCGTTTGCTGCCACCGAGAAGGAGAGATTGATGGCAGTTCTAACGCCGCAGTTGAAGTTGCCAGATGGGCCTTTCAAGGCTTACTTGTTCGATTGTGATGGGACCATCGTTGACTCGATGCCGCTGCACTATATTGCGTGGAAGAGAATTCTCGCTGAATGGAACTGCGAGTTTGGAGAGCAGACCTTCTATGCATGGGGTGGAATGCCAGTTGCGGAGATTATCTCCAACCTGAACGTACGCGATGGTCTCGCAATGCCAGTCGAGGAGGTTGCGAAGCGCAAAGAAGCGCTGTACTTCGAAATCCTTCCAGAGCTGAAGGGAGTGCCGGAGGTATTGGAGCATATCGCGTTCAGCCATGGGCATATTCCATTTGCGGTGGTATCAGGAAGCACTCGAGATTCTGTAATAGCGTCCTTGGGAGTGTTGGGCCTTCTTGATAGGTTCGAAACGCTAGTCTGCGCTGGGGACTATCAGCGAAGCAAACCTGATCCGGAGCCTTTTCTATTGGCTGCAAAACGACTTGGAGTGAACCCTGAGGACTGCCTGGTTTTTGAAGATACCGAGATGGGTATTCAGGCTGCTACGGCTGCTGGAATGGCCTCGGTGAAGATATTGCAGCCTTGGGAGCGAGATAGGGCTCTCGCGGGCCGGGCCGACGGCAGCTAGGCAAAGGCTCATGGTCTCTTAAGGAAATTGGGTCTATCGCTTCAACAAATCTCGAAGCGGAGTGGGCGCGGTTTGCTGCACGGATGACTTGAAGCACCCGGCGAAGAAAATTTTGGTTCGTCGGTCGTGGCCTCCTTTCCGAGATTGATTTGATTACTTTATCTGATTGCTGCTGGTTCACGGATAAGACCGTGTTCACGTATAGTGGCGAGGGTTGCCTGAGGCTGAATATTTTGTGGCAAAGCAGACCGTACTGAGGGATGCCACGCACGAAAATGGTGAGGGAGATGACGATGAGATGGCTAAAGATTATGCTGCTTAGCATGACAACTGCGATGGTGGCCAATGGTTCAGTGACTAAGACGGCTTTCGGAACGACTCCGGACGGTACGGCGGTGGATCTTTACACCTTGAAGGCCGAGGGGATAGAGGCAAGTGTCATGACCCTTGGAGCTCGTGTAGTTTCGATCAAGACTCCAGACCGCGATGGCAAGATTGCCGATGTAGTGCTCGGATACAGCGCCTTGGACGGATATGTTGCAGATAAGTCGACCTACTTTGGCGCAGTTGTGGGACGATACGGGAACCGCATCGCATTCGGGAAGTTTGAACTTGACGGTCATCAGTATCAGATCCCAACGAACAATGGCCCCAACTCGCTGCATGGTGGCACGGTAGGTTTTGATCGCCTGGTCTGGCAAGGAAAAGCCATCGCAGACGGAGTCGAGATGACGTTGATTAGTAAGGATGGCGACCAGGGATACCCAGGAACGCTAACTGTGCATGTACGATACACAGTTCACCATGGTGCGTTGCGCATTGACTACAGCTCCTCGACCGATAAAGACACTGTGACGAACCTGACGAATCACTCTTACTTCAACCTTTCGGGCGATTCGAAAAAAACTATTCTTGACGAAGAGATCATGATCCCGGCAGACAAGTACACGCCGGTTGATGCAAGTCAGATTCCCACGGGAGAGTTGGCCTCGGTGGAAGGAACGCCGTTCGATCTCCGAAAACCTACTGTTATTGGCTTGCGAATGAACGATGACAATGAACAGCTCAAGATTGGCGGAGGGTACGATCACAACTGGGTACTTCGCGGGAAAAGCGGAGAGGTAAAGACTGCAGGCCGAGTCTACGATCCACAAAGCGGACGCGTTTTAACCGTGACGACAACAGAGCCTGGAGTTCAGTTTTACACGGGCAATTCGCTAAACGGAGTGGCGTATGGCAGCGCGCAGGAAAGCCACGCGAAGAATACAGGGCTGTGTCTGGAGACACAGCACTTCCCGGATTCGCCAAATCACCCTTCGTTTCCGACTGCCGAATTGAAACCGAGCGAAGCACGGCACAGCACGACTACTTTCACCTTCTCGGTGCGCACGAAGTAGGCAGTCATAGAGCAACGCGGGAGTTTTTAGCCCGCGCGGGGGATTTTCTTCAATGAATAAGGTTGTCAGAACTGCATCTGAAGCAGTCGCGGATATAGCTCATGGTTCGACAGTAATGCTCGGGGGCTTTGGTCTTTGTGGAATTCCCGAGAACCTGATTGCGGCGCTGGTAGAACGTCGCGTGAAGGGGCTGCATACGATCAGCAACAACATGGGTGTTGACGGTTTTGGCATGGGACTAATGCTGGAGGCTGGGATGATCGCGTCGCACATTGGAAGCTATGTAGGCGAAAACCGGCTGCTCGAGGCGATGGTGTTGAAGAAAGAGTTGGATTTGACGCTAATTCCGCAGGGGACTTTGGCGGAACGAATTCGCGCCGGCGGTGCTGGTATACCAGCGTTTTATGTACCCACAGGATTGGGTACCATGGTGGCTGATGGGAAGGAGACGCGGCAAATTGGAGGTAGATTTTATATACTTGAGCAAGCACTGCACGCAGATGTTGCTTTGATAAAAGCGTGGAAAGGTGACCGCCTGGGGAACCTCGTTTATCGCAAGACGGCTAGAAACTTCAATCCATCAATGGCAACTGCCGCAAAGCTTACGATCGCCGAAGTGGAGGAACTCGTGGAGCCGGGTAATCTTGATCCAGACCATATTACGACGCCCGGAATATATGTAAACCGTGTTGTTCTTGGAGCAGAGTACCGTAAACCGATTGAGTCGAAGTTTATTAAATCCGGGGGTGCCGCTTGACAGGGAAGGAGCGGATAGCACGAAGGATTGCGCGAGAGTTCCAGGATGGTTTTTATATAAATCTGGGTATAGGACTGCCGACAATGATCGCCGGCTATGTGCCTGCAGGGATTGATGTGATGTTTCAGTCAGAAAATGGCATGCTCGGTGTAGGTGCGCCTCCGACTGACGATTGGGCGGATCCTGATTTGATCAATGCAGGCAAGCAGCCCGTAACGGAACTGCCGGGGTGTTCGTTTTTCGCGAGTGAAGAGTCTTTTGCAATGATTCGCGGCGGACACATGGACATGAGCATTCTTGGGGCGATGCAGGTAGATGAGCATGGCAACTTGGCTAACTGGACTATTCCTGGAAAGATGGTCAAGGGAATGGGGGGGGCGATGGATCTGGTGGCGGGAGCGCGTCGAGTAATTGTTGCGATGGAACATCAGACAAAGGATGGGATTCCGAGGATTTTGAAGCAATGCACGTTGCCCCTGACCGGAAAGAGTGTAGTGCATGACATCGTGACTGAATTCTGTTGGATCCGTGTCACCGCGGAGGGGCTGCTTCTGACTGAGCTGACGGATGGGGTAGACGCCATTGACGTGCAGTCGCGAACCGAAGCGAGACTTCTCGTTTCTCCAAACCTTCGTATGATGCCTGTTAGTACAAGTGCTTAGCGTCTAATCTGCTTCGCCTTGGACGCTTTGCAGTTACACTAGCGCGACATTTGCGTAAATTCTATGTGATATAACGAAACCTGACTCGGGTGCCCGTCAGGGCATAACAGGGAAGTCCGGTGAAGAACCGGCGCGGTTCCGCCACTGTAAGTGAGGAAAGCTGCTTTGAAGTACCACTCGGCAAAAGGCTGGGGAAGGTAAAGCGGCGTGCAGATCAAACTGCGACCTCCAAGCCAGGAGACCTACCCGAGAGTAACGGCAGACTTCTGCGGAGAACAGGAAGATGCATGACCGCTATTCTTATACGTTTTTTTCATTTGGAGTTATCTCCATTAAGCTCTGCCATTACCTCGGCAAGAGGTGACCTTTGACTGAGATTCACCGTCAACGCGTGGTGCGGGCCGATGGCCGTCCAGTCAATATTGTGCAACGCCGCGCGCATCTATCTTATTGTTTCTTTGGATGTTGTTGTGGCAGGACAGAGCGGGGTTATGCGCAGGTCCCCGTAGAAACATACAAGGAAGAGTGGACGCGCCGCAAGATGCGCAATACCGTTCATCTGACGAAGGCCGGATGTCTCGGCCCCTGTGTTTTATCGAACGTTGCGAGTCTGGTCTTTGACGGGCGGTCGGTGTGGTTTCATTCCGTTAACAGCCCTTGGCAAGTGAAACAGATATTCTCATACATCGATGCAATGTTAGATGCGGATCGTTTTCTGCAGCCGCCCGAGGAATTGCTTGAGTACGTCTTTAACTTCTACGACTGGGATGCGCGGCCTGCGCTTCCAGTGTCGATTGCTGTGGAAGATTCTACTCCCCAAAAAGCACAAGGCATTGCACTGTTGACGCATGCAGATACGGATCTGGTAACGCTTCAAAATGCGCGTGCGGCGCTCCCCGCAGGAATCAATGTGTTCCCCTATTCACTGAATGGCCTGCGCAGTGAGGAGCATATGGTCGCACTATTGGCGGGAGCGCTGGCACGAACTCGGTTGATCGTCTTACGTTTGCATGGACCACTGAATTCTGTTGCCGGCTTCCCTCTTCTTCAAGCCATGTGCGTTACCCAAGATCGATTCCTCGTGGTGGTAAGCGGTACGGGAGAGATGAACCCCGAATTTCTCACTGCTGGTAACGTCGATCCCGACGTAGTCGCGTCCGTGACGACTTATTTCGAGCACGGTGGGCCGACGAATATCGCTGAATGCATGAAATTTCTATCCGACCGCCTCCTACTGACCGGCCACGGTTATGAGAAGCCTTCAACTCCAGCAGAGCACGGGATCTACATGCAAGATCTGGAGCATGCAGAGTATGAAGACTGGCTACAGCGCACGGATTCCTCGAAGCCCACTGTGGCCATTCTCTTCTACCGCGCGCATCTTCTCAGCGGGAACACGGCATTCATTGATGCTCTTTCTGAGGCGATGGAGTCTCGCGGCTTGAACGCTCTTTGTGTCTTTACGTCAAGTATGAAGGCTTTAGATGATGGATTCCCGGCTGCATTCCGGTTGATTGAAGGACGCGTCAACGTAATTGTGAGCACGCTGTCTTTTGCGATGGGCGAGATTAATACGGGGGATGTGACCCTTGCTGGCAATAATGTTTCGACCTTTGAGCGCTTGGGAATTCCGGTGATTCAGGCAATCCCGAGCGGGATGTCGAGAGGGAGCTGGGAGGTCTCCCGACGCGGCCTGAACGCCTTAGATACAGCAATCAATGTAGCGCTTCCAGAATTCGATGGCCGCATCATTTCTGTGCCATTCTCGTTTAAAGAGCGGGGCAATACTCAATCCGGAGATCTCTATGTTCCGCACCAGGAGCGCGCGGACCGTGTCGCGGGAATAGCGGCTCGACTTGCAAGATTGCAAATCCTGACCAATTCCGACAAACGTGTCGCGTTTGTCCTTACGAATTCAACGACTAAAGCTGCACAGGTGGGAAATGCTGTGGGTCTCGACTCGCCGGCAAGCTTATTGAATTTGCTACGTGCAATGAAGGGGCGCCGATATGCGATCGGAGATCTACCGGAGTCGGCCGATAATCTGATTCACGATCTCCTTTCACGCGGTACATACGACGATGCCTATCCCCTGGATGAGGGACGTGCTCTCCGATACTCGCGTACGATCTATCGGCGACGTTTCGAACGATTTCCTGATGCCCCGCAGAAACGAATGAAAGAAATGTGGGGGCAGCCTGCTGATTGCGGATATACTCTGCGATCCTCTTCGCCGAAAATTGACAAGAAGCTCATGAGTGAGGTCGCGACAAAGATTGCCGCTATGGATTTTGAGCCATGGAGTGATACTGAGGACTATCTGTTTGCGGCAATGCATCTGGAGAACACGCTGATTGCGCTCCAACCCCCCCGTGGTTACGGATTGAACCCTGACGCTATCTATCACACGCCTGATCTTCCACCGACCCATCACTACGCGGCGTTCTATCAATGGCTGGCAACCTCTGTGGAGGATGGCGGATGGGGTGCCGATGCCATCGTGCATGTTGGAAAACATGGAACACTAGAGTGGCTTCCTGGGAAATCAATTGGCTTGTCAGGGGAGTGTTTTCCAGATCTTCTTCTGGAAGACATGCCGCTCATCTACCCATTCATTATTAACGATCCCGGGGAAGGGAGCCAATCGAAGCGCAGAGGCCACGCGGTGATTGTGGATCATCTGACGCCACCAATGACTAGCGCAGAGACCTACGGGGCCCTTGCCGCCTTGAATCAATTGGTGAATGAGTATTATGCCGTTGAAAAGCTGGACTCGTCGAAGCTCCCTTTCATTCAGCAGCAGATTTGGGAGTTGATTCAGGCTGCGAATCTAAAGACCGATCTCGATCTAAGAAATATGCTCTCACGCGACCATGGGGATCATAAACACGATTGGGAAGATGAACTTACTTCGGAAGGGGTTCCGGTTACGCTCGCGGAGATGAGTGGAAGTGAGGTTGCGCATCTAATCGAAGATATCGATGGATATCTTTGCGAGCTCGGCATGGCGCAAATCCGTAACGGGCTGCACATACTCGGCGACATGCCTCCACTTCCCGAGATGCTTCGCTCGATGACGCGATTGGCGAACGTGGGATCGCCTAGCCTTCTAGATGCAATTGCTCGCATTCTCGGGTTCGATTACGGGAAGCTTCTCGAAGAGCCAGGGAGAAAGCTCGATACCATGGTTTTCCTCTCCGAGACTACTTGTTACACACACTCCGATCTCCTTGAGGTATTAGATCGAATGGCGTTGAGTCTCTATATGAGACTCGAAGAGAGTGGTTTTCTTGTGGATCGGCTCAACGAACTGCAACATGCGATCGTAGGCTCCGTTTCAGAAGAAGTTACAGAAGCGCTCACATTTGCGTGTCAGCAGATTGTTCCGAACCTTGAACGGGCTGATGAAGAGGTTGAACACGTTCTTGACGCCTTGGAGGGCCGTTACATTCCCGCAGGTCCCTCTGGGGCTCCAACACGTGGGATGGCGCACATTCTTCCATCGGGCAGAAATTTCTATGCCGTTGACCCCCGAGCCCTGCCCTCCGAAGCTTCATGGCGTGTAGGCCAGCAACTCGCTCGCGAAGCCATAGAGCGATATCGCACGCAGGAGAGTCAATATCCTGAGACCGTTGGGCTTAGCGCTTGGGGTACCTCTCAGATGCGTACGCACGGTGACGATGTGAGTGAAGTTCTAGCGCTACTTGGCGTCCAGCCTGTGTGGAATAGACAGTCGCGGAGACCGGAAGGAATCGCCTTGATTTCATTGGAAAAGCTTGGCCGGCCGCGCATCGATGTAACGCTTCGAATTAGTGGATTTTTCCGAGACGCATTCCCTCACCTTATTGACATGATTGACGATGCTGTAGCCCTAGTCATTCATCAAGATGAGCCTACGGAGATGAATTTCCCTAAAAAGCATTATCTGAGAGATTGCGAAAAAAATCTTGATAAAGGCATAGAAGAAGCCGAAGCATCAGCACGCTACCGCATCTTTGGCGCAAAGCCGGGCACATATGGCGCTGGCATTCAGGCACTGATGGAGACGCATCATTGGAGAAGTGACGGAGATATTGCACAGGTATTTCTCGAATGGGGCGGGTACGCTTATGGTAAAACCGCAAATGGTGTAGACGCGCGCAGTGTTTTTGCGGAACGCTTGAAAAGCGTTCAAGTTGCTTTGCATAACCAAGATAACCGCGAGCATGACATCTTTGACTCCGATGATTATTTTCAATTCCACGGTGGTATGGTCGCGACCATACGAGCACTTACTGGAGTACAACCCAAGGCTTACTTTGGTGATACTTCCCGTCCAGATGCTGTTCGCGTGCGGGACCTGCGAGAAGAAGCGTTGCGCGTCTATCGCTCGCGTGTGATAAACCCCAAGTGGATTGAGAGTATCAAACGACATGGTTACAAAGGAGGACTGGAACTCACTGCAACAGTTGATTACATCTTCGGCTTTGATGCGACTGCACATATAGCACCTGATTTTGTATATGAAGGTCTTGCCCAGGAGTATGCGCTCAACTCCGAAACGCAGGATTTTCTCAAGCAATCAAATCCTTGGGCGTTGAATGCGATCGCCGAACGGTTATTGGAAGCAAACGAACGAGGGCTATGGGAAAATGCGAATCCGAAGATACTCGACGCGCTGCGCGGAGTCTTATTTGAAAGCGAAACTCTACTAGAAGCACGCGGTGAGATGAGAAGGAGCGCCGTATGACACGTTCGGCTTATCCATTTTCGGCGATTGTTGGCCAGGAGCAGATGAAAATGGCGCTGCTGCTTGCAGCCGTGGATTGGCGTCTGGGAGTTCTTTTACGCGGAGACAAAGGCGCAGGAAAGACCACGACCGCGCGAGCACTCGCTGAACTGCTGCCGCAGTCAGGCTGCTTCGTCAATCTTCCGATAGGAATTACGGAGGACCGTCTTCTCGGCGGGATGGATTTGGGTAGTACGTTGAAGGGTGAACCAACACTTCGTCCGGGCCTAGTGGCAGAAGCGAATGGCGGTGTTCTCTACGTTGACGAGGTTAATCTTTTGCCAGATCATCTTGCGGATGCACTTTTAGATGCAGCCGCGACCGGCGTAAGTATGGTCGAACGAGAAGGATTCAGCGCGGTACAAGAGGCACGCTTCGTTTTGATGGGGAGCATGAATCCAGAAGAAGGATCTCTTCGGCCACAGCTGCTCGACCGATTTGCCCTTGTTGCCGATATTGCCGTTTCTAGGTTGGCTAGCGAAAGACGTGAGGTCGTTGAAAGACGCCTGGAGTATGACAACGATCCCTCGCTTTTTGCGGCAAGATGGGTGGAACAGCAGATATCCCTTAAGCAGCGGATAGCGGCAGCTAGAGTGCTACTTCCTTCTGTTCGGTGTCCTACAGTTATGCTGGACCATATTAGTGTGATTGTGTGCGGACATGAAGTTACATCTCTTCGTGCAGATCTCGCCATTGCGCGTGCCAGTTGTGCACAAGCCGCGCTTCTGGGTTGCGAACAGGTCACGGACGAGCATATTGATGCTGTGGTGCAGCTCGCCTTGGCTCATCGTATAGCGCGTTCACCCCAGCGACCACCTCTGCCGAAGACTTCTTCTTCATCAGAATTGTCTCAACCGGTGTCTCATGACATGAAGATTGAAGAGCCCAATGTAGAAACGACTGAACAGCGCTTTTCTTCTCTTACATTGAAAACACCCGAGCTTCGTTGGACGGTTGATGAAGGTAGAAGCGGAGCTACTGAAGCGCGTACAGGACAAGCGCCGGGGCCAGTTGTGAGAATCAGAAAGAACGAGCAGCCCACAGAGCTAGATTCTCGTTACTCCATACTGACATCTGTCGCACAGACCGGTGCGCCGAATCCTCGGATTCAGGACTTGTATGAAAAGGTGCGTGAGCCGCTAGTCGGATCGAGATTTTTGTTTGTTGTTGATTCGAGCGGATCGCACGCCGCGCGTGAAAGGATGAGGACTGTCAAAGGAGCAGTGGCTAGTCTCATTGAGCGGTCTCTACGACGTCGCGACGAAGTTGCAATAATAGCATTTCGCGGTGAATCAGCTGAGATTTTAATTGCTCCGACAACCGATACCGCAACGGTGCTTGCTGCCTTGGAATACTTGCCGACGGGTGGCCGTACTCCGCTTGCGCATGCTCTCGAACTGGCAACCCAACTTGTGACACCCGAGACGCTTCTGTTGCTTGTCACTGATGGTCGTGCAAATGTTCCTTACTCGAGCAATGACGCGTGGCAGGACGCGTTGGAGGCGGCAGCAAAGATTCAATGTCTTGCTTTGGTCGTCGATACCGAGTCAAGCGAGAACGCGTTTGGTAAAGCGAGGGAGGTTGCCGGCGCGATGGGTGCGGAATGCATTAGTTTGACAGAGCTTGAAGCAGGGTATGATTTTGCCATTCTGCTGAGGAACAGCGTCAGGAGATAGTTGGCGAGGCGGTCATTTTTTTAAATCGCTCTCCAGAACATATCGAATCCCAGCGTTGAAATGTGCCCGAAGACTTCGAATGGGCCGTTATGAATGCCATGGAGGTCTGTGCGGATGCCTCCATCGTTGCTGAGAGAAATTCTTGGGGATGTCTTCGAGGATTCGCTGCTTGACGGCGTCCTCTGCCATTGCCTGGATTTCGACGAAGGGAGCTGAGCCCGCTTTTTGGGATTCTGAAGTAAGGTTGTCTGAAAGTTGAAGTTGGGAGAGGACCTTGTGCTGGGCAGGATGGGCGACTCCCCAGGCTGTGTAGCAATTCCAGATGTGGCGGAGTCTAGCGCGAACGCTCTTCTTTCGGGGGAAGCCGGTCATCATTGCTTCTGCCAACTCCACCTTGATCTACTGGTAGAGAGCATTCAGAAGAGCGTCTTTATTTTCGAAGTAAGTAAACAGCGTTCCTTCGGCTACGCCCGCAAGGTTGGAGATTGCGGAGGTGGGAGCGCTTAGTCCGCGTTCGGCGAAGATCTGCGTGACAGGGGAGAGGATGGCTTTGCGTTTGTCGTCGCTTCTCGGGCGTGCCAAGAATTATCTTCTTTAGATGAGTAGACGCTCAATCATAGGCGGCGCAGCTTCCGGTTGCAAAGTCGCTGCGCCGCTTCAGGACGTCTAGTAGACGTCGCGCTGGTAGCGCTTTTGCTTTTTCATGGTTGCCAGGTACTCCGCGGCATGGTCCAGGGTGCCGTTGGAGCCCCGGGCGATTACGTCGAGGAGCGAGTTTTCTACATCCTTGGCCATACGGGTAGCGTCGCCGCAGACGTAGAAGTATGCGCCTCGTTCAAGCCACTCGTAGAGCTCTTTTGCGCGCTCCTGCATGCGATCCTGGACGTAGACCTTGCGGGCCTGGTCGCGGGAGAAGGCAGTGTCGAGGCGGGTGAGCACCCCGTCTTCGTGCATGGCTTGGAACTGATCTTTGTAGAGGTAGTCCATGGCTTCGCGTTGTTCGCCGAAGAAGAGCCAGTTATCGCCTTTCTGACCGGTGGCCTGGCGTTCTTCAAGGAAGGCGCGGAAGGGGGCGATACCGGTGCCGGGGCCGATCATGATGACGGGCATGCTGGTGTCTTCGGGCAGGCGGAAGCTGTTGTTGGAGTGCAGGAAGATCGGCATGGTCGTGCCTTCGCCGGCGCGGTCGCCGAGGTGTCCGGAGGCCACCCCCTGGCGGTCGCGTCCGTGGGCCTCGTAGCGGACCACGCGGACCGTGGTCTGAACGTTGTCGTTGTGCATGGCCTGGCTGGAGGCGATGGAGTACATGCGGGGGGTGAGGCGCTGGAGGATGTTGAAGAGCTGCTGCGGGTCGGTGACGACCTTGGGGAAGTCGGTGGCGAGGTCAACGAACTCGCGTCCCCAGCAGTACTCCTCCGCGCGGGCCTTATTTTCGGGTCCGACGAGGCATTTGAGCCCTTCGACGGTGGGCGCCAGCTTGGCGTACTGGCCTACGGAGCCGCGTGAGAGCTTGCCGATGCCAAGGCGGGTGCGGAGTGCCTCTTCGAGGCTGATCTCGACCTTGTAGTGGTCGAGGACGCGCTCGCGGCCCGTGTAGTGGAGGGCTTCGAGGACCTCGGCTACTGCGATGGCGCGGTTTTCGGGGATGATTCCGACGGCGTCACCGGGGGTGTAGGTCATGCCCTCTTCGATGGAGAGCTCGACGTGACGGGTCTCCTTCTCCGAGCCCTCGCCGGTGAGGAGGCGGTTGTAGGTCACGGTGGAGAGGAAGGGATTGTTGCGGGTGTATTTGGACGCGTGTCCGGCGGCTTGCTGTTCTTTTTGGGCTTCTTGGGCTTCCACTTCGGTCATTTCTCTATGGTAAAACGCATCGGCGCTAAATGCAGACGGATTTGGACGAATTGCGTGGAAGAGAGTGTTCTTTTGGCGTCTTTTGGTGGTGTTTCGCTGGTGATTTTGTGGTGAGTTGCAGCATTTGCTGTGGCGATGTTTCTGCCTGGGTCTTCTTCGTACCCTCCCCCTCCCCCCTGGGGATATTTTGCAGGGATGTCTTTTATTTTGATGAGATTGCAGGTGGTTGGTGTCTGCATAATATTCAATACAAAAGGGTTATGTGCAAAATATTGGAAATAAATGGGTTACGGTTCGTTTTTTCTCCTCTCCGCAGATTGGCTTAAACGAAAAACTGCAAGGAGCCTTTTGCACCCTGCAGTTTTTCTTGCTGTTCTAAGTATATCGGATTGGTTGGGGGGTATACGCCACGCGAATTCCCTTGTCTGGCGCGGGGATTCGTTGGTTTGGGGCTTGACAGGGATTTCTGTCCTCAATGGTTTTTGTCGTAGAACATCAAAAGTATTTCCCAATACGTTCGTTGATGGCCTCTGCGGCGTCAGGCTTACGTGTCTGATGGCCTGATATTGCGAGTTGAGAGCGGGAAAACATTGTCGACTTATCCTCCAGGAGATGAGAAGCGCTTTTTCCGGCGGCAATAGACGAATGACAGTGACAGAATTCGCGTGATCAACCTGACGTTCGCAACGTATCAATCAAGGCTGCCAGAGCGGCTGGCTGGTTGCGGCGGCTCGGATAATAGAGAAAGTAGCCTGGGAACGTTTGGCACCAGTCTCTCAGCACCTGAACGAGCCGCCCGTCTGCAATGAATTCTTTGAGTGTTAGCTCCATCGCTGTTCCGATGCCGACTCCGTTTAGCACCGCCTGGATGACAAGGTCAGGATCGTCGAATGACGCTGGCCCTTGCGGGCTGACCGTGAGCGCTTTCCGCCCTTTCTCAAACTCCCAGCGATAGAGTCCATTGCTGAAACGGAAGCCGATGCAGAGATGATCTTTAAGATCTTGAGGCTTTCGCGGCATCTTATGGGATAAGAAGTACTCCGGTGATCCGACAATAGCAAGCCGCATGTCCGCGGTCACTGGGACAGCAATCATGTCGCGCTGAATGAACTCGCCAATCTGAATGCCGGCATCGTACTCCCCGGCTACAAGATCGACAGGGTCGTTCGAAGAGGTGATTTCGAGAACAATCTCCGGATATGTGCGAGCAAAGTTCGCCAATTTGGGCAGCAGCACCATCTGCGTTGCGGTACGCGGAATGATGAGTCGAATGCGGCCTGCTGGACTCTCCCGTTGCTTCCGGGTCTCAGCGACTGCCCGCTCAATTCGTTCGAGCGCCGGCGCGAGTTCATGGAGCAGCGCCGAGCCCGCAGCCGTGGGCGATACGCTTCGTGTCGTGCGGGCGAGGAGTTG
>Ga0302233_10000865_pt1 | contig 22718 bp, 23 predicted proteins | sample II_Palsa_N3_1_FD_193516 | JGI IMG/M metagenome (GOLD analysis project Ga0302233, IMG submission 193516) | Peat permafrost microbial communities from Stordalen Mire near Abisko, Sweden - II_Palsa_N3_1 | ecosystem: Environmental > Terrestrial > Soil > Palsa > Peat permafrost | place: Sweden... | reverse complement strand
CGCTGCCAAGATTGCGGGAAGTACGAGCATTGTCGACGATGTCTTCACTGGCGCCCGAGTGCAGCTGGAGTCGTTTGGTCCTCTCTTCAACGACGATCAGACTCGTGATAGGGCCGTTCGCCGCCTCCCCAAGCTGCAACAACCCAAGCTGCTCGTCGTGTCGACCGTTTGGAACACGCACCTCGCCGTCGAAGAGGTTCCCTTTCCCGTCAAGTCAACAACGCGCAAGACAGGGCGCAAGAAGACGGTGACCGCTTGACAAGAACGTCAGATTTTACCTTTTTGGCTATTCAACGCTGTTGTTGCACTACGGTAGAGTCATTGGCAGGTATTTTTTTTTTTTTTGCTTCAACGAACTGACTGAAATTTCCTTGTGAAGACCCAAGACATTCAAGTGAACGAAGGTGTTTCCTTTTTTCTCTAGACATCTTGAGTTGAATTGCAAATACTAACGTTGGCACGGACTCGTAAATTATGATGTGAGAGTTTTACATAATGATTTCAAAAACTACTTGGTCTCTTCTACGCTTTTAGTGTGCCCAGTTGCGCGGACGTACCTGTTTGACACTTTTTCGTAGAAAATTGGGGACCCGTCGACATTCGGTCGTACGGCTAGCCCCATGGCGTATGCAACTGATTGCGGTCCAGACGTAGCCAGAGCGATCTTCGTGTTGCTTGCACATTCCGAACGAACCTTGGTTAAGGCCTGCTCGATGCTTTCCTTCACAGTTGCAACGTCGATGGCATCAACTGCGTCAGTTTCAGCATTGAGTAGGGTGTACTTGGCGTTGCTGTCCGCCGGACCGAGCCGGTACGCAATCACTTGGTCGCCACCCAGATCCTCGCTAATTGTTTTGACATCGTCCTCAGAAAGAGAGTAACTCCCGTTAAGAGTGACAAAGAGGAGAGCGATGCGATAGTGTGCGCGCTCTGGAGCGGTTTCAATTTTCCGAAGGACAAGCTTGTTGCCACTGGGTGCACGCACAGTCGTATCCGCGAGGTCAGTTGCGACCCACGAAGCTTGGCTGTGGTTGCCTCGACGTGTAACAATAACTGTGTCATCAAGGCCGGACGTGCCGAGAAGAAAGTAGGCAGAAAGAGGAGATTGGCCATACAGGACGAAATGGGTCGGCCGCGGGCTGGACAGGCGCAAGCGGCGTAATTTACGAACGTGCTCTTTGAGATCATGCTCCCATACTGCAAACGGCCGGGCAGATCCCGCGAACTCAGTCATATCATCCAAATTCAACCCGCGAGCATCAAGCTTAAAGTCCGGGATAGATGCAAGTCGTTCGATACGCGAGGCGGCCGCCGCAGCATTTGTGGCATCTGTTGCATGATGCTGGTGGGCGCTCTCATACAGCTGCACGCGGACGTGAACCTTGGTGGGTGAAACGCAACGTTGAACAAAGGTCAAAATATTTTCATACACGGCGTCTTGCTCGTCTCGGGGCTGCGTAATTGAGAAATGATTTTTGTCGACAGACTGGAACGATTCGAAGACGGGGTCTTGGTCGTTGTCGGACTGAATGCGACTCGAAGCCTCCGTCACGACCACGTTAGGAGAGTTTCTCATCACATACGTTCCAACAATATCCCAGAGCCATGTCAATATGGGCCAGTCGAACGACAGCGGATGTGCTTCTGCCAGGCTGAGTATGCGGCGATTAAGGCCCTTGAAGGTCTCGTTCAGCCTCTCAAATTCGTCCTCGTTCGCGGTCTGGAGTTGCTCGACCGAGATGCTTGTTCGGAGCCCGTTGCGGAAATAGCGCGACACAAAATCAGCAACGTCGCTGCCGCGGTGCGGTGTGGCCAGGAAGACGATGCCGGCAAGATTTCCGGCCAGCTTGCCGGCCAGCTTGCCGTCGTCATTCAGAGCGGCCTTGGCCACGAGGCCACCCATGCTGTGGGCAACGATGACGAAAGGTTGCTCGCCAATTTTGTTTCGTACGAGCGTATTGGCAAAATCACGTCCGCGCGCGGACACCGTCATGTTGGCGGACGCGCTGAGCCATTGCGACGCGTCGTTGGGGTACTCGAACGACCACACGTTGGCCTCACGAAGCCTGGGCCCGAGCCATGCCGCGGGCCACTCGACCCCGTCGGCGTTGACCCACGTTTTGGGTGGGCCACCGAGGCTGAGGCCGTGGACAAACACGACATCGCAGGAGGCTGTTGCCGACGTGTACAGGCTTATCAGCCGAGCCTCGGGCTGGCCAGAGTTCATGGACCCCTTGGTGGACGAGCGCCAGTATGAATAGCCCGCCAACGACACCCCCACCAGTGCCACCCCAGAGGACACATTGCGCAACATTTTATGCTCCGAAAAATGGCTGCCACGCAGAACGCACGAGAACTCTTGAACAGGGTGATTGCGCGCCTTCACCCGTCACCAGGCGAAGAGGCCGCGGCCGACACACTCTTCGCCACGGTGAAAGAGCGCTTGCGTCTGGGCGACTTTGGCGACCTCCAGCTTGAGCCTTCCAATTTTGTGGCGACGGGTTCGTATATGCGGAACACCTCTATTAGCCCCCTCAACGACGTCGACATGTTCCTTGTGTTCAAATCGAAAGGCGGGCAGCTACCAGACGCAAAGAAGGTGTTGCTTCTTTTGCACAAAGTCGTCCAGCAAAAGTTCCAAGGCTGCTCCTGCCGTTTACAGCGCCGTTCAGTGAATTTGGTCCTACCGCTTGACGAACAGAAATTGTCGTTTGACGTCGTTCCGGCCTTTTTTGAATCGTCGTCTGGCGTCTACAAAATTCCGAATTATTCTCGTGATACTGAGAGCGCATCATGGATCACCAGTTCTCCGTCCGATGCTGTTGCAAACTTGCAAAGCGCTCGCGAGGTAAGGTTCCCTTTAGAATGATCGCGTGGCTGACTTTACTCCTTGTTTCAGCTTGATAACGGGAATGAACTATCGGTCTTCATCCGTCTACTGAAATTGTTCAATGCTACGCACAATCGATTCTTCAAAAGCTTTCATCTGGAGGTCATGTGCCACGGCCTTCGAAACGATACCAACATGGACAAGGTTTTCCTTTTTGCCAAATGGGCTCGAGAATTGTATACTGCCAATTTGAACAAATTGTGCCCGGTGCCTCGCCTGTCAGGCATGTCTATTGATGCTGAATACCTTCCACTTGGAAGCAACGAACGGAAACAAGCCTTCCACATGCTTGGTTTCTTCGCTGAGCAATTGGAAAACCTGTCTACAGCTACTAATCGGGATCAATCTCGTTTGTTTGTCAAGGAAATTTGTACACGCGCGTGGCTAGACAGCCGTGGCATACTCTAGATTTTTGAAGCAGTACTGTCTCATTCTCTATTGCTGCTATTTCTCAATTGCTTCTCTCATTTTGTTTGCTCTAAATTGTGTAATCGCTTCAACTTACTGAGTATAAAGAAAAAGTACACTCCTGAGGATATCATAGAAGAACACATGCACAGACTGGCTTTGCACCCGTTCTCGTGTGGGAAGAGGCAGCACAAGGTCCGCATAAACTGTCATAGGAAATAAACAAGCTGTGGAGGAGGCCTTTAAGCATCGCAGGCGGTACAGAATGTAAAACGATGGAGTGGTTGTAACCTTCCTAGAATGAAACTTTAAAATTGTAAGAATCGGACAAATAAAAGTGGAGCAAACAATACAACGACAAAGTGGAGCAACTAAACAACGAAACATATAGATTTTCTTACAATTAGGAACTAACTTTAAAAATAAAAAATTAAAAAACTGGAATACGGAACAATTGAAAGTACACACCGGATTGCTAAAGATTTTTAGAATATTTTTCCACAATTTGCTTGAAGAGAGGATAGGGGGAACGATCTGGATAGGAAACTTCCCATTGAAGGGCCTTTTGGTATGCTCGACGGACTTTGGCAGGATCCTCGACAAAGGCGATGTCGATCGCGAGAAGTACATTCACCAAGTTTGGATCCTTGTCACCTCGTCGGCGAAGGAATGTTTCCAATTGCTCTGCCCACTTGTCCTGGTCGTCATCAACAAACGCTTTGACAACCACATCCTCTGTAAAATTCAATTCTTCATTGCTCAGCACAAGTTTGTCATCCTCTTCGTCAACACCATCGTCTTCGTCGTCGTCGCCCAATTCTTCGAATAAAGCACTTGTATCAAGAGTAACTGCTTCTTCCAAACCCCTAATCACTTTCAAAAGGCGCAAATTCAAGCTTGATTTCCCAGAGCACGCATAGGATGCCCATTTCAAAGACGCGTTCAATTTTGACGGGAGCGAAGCACCACTCAAATAGCGGTAGGACAATTCCAAACAAAAATTTTCAGAAAGCAGCGGCGGATCCGACGTGGCAGCAAAGTGGAGAATGCGCTGAAAAGACGAACGATCCCTTTTTTGAATGCATAAATTGTTTGCGTGGGTGAGATCTTTCGACACCGGGTGCAATTGAAGGTCAACGTTCGTTGCACCGTAAAGCTTTTCAAACAGCACCTTGCCGAAACCAAGACCCTGACCACCACTGGATGCAAAATCTTTTCCAAAATACTCAATAAAATTGTCCGCAATGCGCTCAAATACGTCCACCCCTTCTTTGCACAGAAGACACAGTTTGTCATAGCCAATACCGAGTGGATGCGCCCAAACGTACCACAACGGAACCACACTTGGTTGAGCCCATACCATCAGTTCAAGCGCACTGTCCTTTACTTCAAACATCTTCTGCAAAACCCCTCCATTTTCCTCTGGCGCCACACACTGGTTGTTGTACAGCACCAACCAACGAAAATATGGGAACTTGCTCCGATTGCGAAGGAGGTGCAAAAGCTCGTCCACAACCTTGTCTTCGCGAATGTAATTGTCGTGCAAATCCAAAATTTCCAGTAGGTTACCCTGTGCAGGCAGCGAGTCCAGCTTGGACAGCAGTCCCTTGAGCGAACTTAGTTGGTTGCGGCTCAGGTTGATCAATCGGGTCAAGGACGTAATCTTGTCGAAATACGCTTTCAGCTCCGGGGACGAGTCCGTGAGACGTTTCATGCTCCCCAAGACGTAGCTAACGGGCTGCCGTCGACCCGCCTTCGTCTTCACTGGTGAACTCGGCACAGCTGCAGGCACAGCCGAACCGTTTTGAGCAAAGAACGGCAACTGCCAACTCGACATGTCAGAATTACCAAATTAGGAAACACAAAACTGGCATTTTGGGTGCATCATGGGGCAGTTGTTGAGTTGCTTGGGTACAAGTGACGAGGACCCGGTTCCGGTCGCACAGGAGGGACAAGGAGGAGGAGGAGGAGAAGCAGGTGTGGCTGAAGAGGCTGAAGGGGAGCCTGAACGTCCGAAGTCAGGATGGGCTCCTCTGTCGGGGCATGAGGAAGCGGTACACAGAAGACTTGCGTCTTGGTTGGCATTGATACGGCATAACAACCTTCATTCCCTTAAGAAAAAGGTCTCAAAGGATTTGGCCCCTCATTCTACTCTTACTTTTGCTTTTTCCTACAAAGTTGCTGATACGTGGTATGACGAAATTGTGCATTTGTTTTTTGTCAGTGGGTTTGCTTTCAGCTTTAACCATGAAGACCTTCTTGGTAGTCGCGACTATAGACTTAATTTCGAAAGAGCAGCAATAGACCCCTCATTAGCTAGTTCTTGGGTTGGGGACTCGTGCTCGTGGAGATGGTTCGAGTTGTTGTTTTTAGAAAATGACCAGCCCAATATCATTCAGCGACTGTGCCACTTCAATGGGTTTTTGAACAAAATTTTCTTCGGTCGTTCTGATGGTGTGAATATGCCAAAGCTGCAACGAAGACTACCTGAGACTTTTGATAGTTTGACGGTAGCTATTGGAAAGGAAGTTTCCTCCAATGTTGGGAAGGCATACATGAATGTTGTAAACAAGTATGCAAAGGGACAGTCAGAAAGTAACGAACCTGAAGTTTCTACCAAATTTTCAGCAAATTACAAATCGGAATTTGTTGCTTCAAAATTGTTTGATGCAGAGATTCTTCTTTTTTATTACTTGTTGCACTTGGATGGGCTAAGTTCTTTTTTGGCCTCAATTCCGCCCAATCATACTGGCGGAATGAGCCAATTTACTCTGAGGGTACATTCGCGATATGATACCTGCGTCAGTTGTGAAAATGTTTACTTGAAACAGCTCGATCCACTCGGAGTGGAAAATTTCGTCCAGGTAATAAAGCAGAAAACGAATATGAATTGTGCCGTGTCAGTCACCGTGACCAGCGAATCCTTTGTAGACCATGCTCTTTACCACTCCCGTCAAGACGGGGCAGCACTATTTGATTGCTCCGACAAACCTTCTTATGCGTTAAAAAAATCTTTGGTTCTACCGCTTCCTTTTTACAGGAGAGACGGCGGCTTCCAACAGGATGACGTCCTCGATTACATGTGGGATACTGCAGATGATATAAAGTATGTTTCAAACTATTTGACAATTTGTGATTGTGTGGGCATAGAACGAAGTATTACTACTTCTGTGCATGCAGTTTGTTGGCACTGCTCTTGGCTGAAACACGATCAAATCGGGTTTGATGATGACAGTGCTAGCTATCTCGCATTTAGATCAGTGCAATTTGATAATTAATTCGTATTTCACTCTCTGGCAATTGTAAGAACGAAGGAAATAAAAGGACACATAAAGGACTGATCAGAGAGGTTTTTTTTTTTTTTACGGGGAATATGCCGGCCTTGCAAATGGGTAAAGAGGTGGGCGCAGGGAAGACATGGCTAAGATATGGCTGGTACTGAGTAAAAGGTTTCTAGGGCAGCTGTTCGTTAGTTCTCAGTTGGCGAACTTTTGATTCCTTTAGCGCCTTTGGAACCGTGGTCGGTCTGTGTTGAGGATCTTAATCGCTTTACTTGTCATATCAGGCTCCGATTGTCACTCGGAACCAGGTAGAGAGAGAGATGTCGTGTCTTAATTCCATTACAAACGCTAATGATAAAGAGAGAGAAAACAACCAGAGAAAGAGGGAGGGTGGGTGGGTGCCACAGGAAGGCAGATTCACGGGTCACTGCACAAAGACAGACAAGTGACCCTTCTCCTCATGACATCATCCTCGCCTGATACGTTCTCGTCACTCATTGGTAATTCGTTCCGAGGGGCATTCTCCTACAGTTCTGTTCAAGGAAAAAACAGACTGTCCATGTCGCTGTTGTAAACATTTAATTGTCAAGCGTCCCCTTTCTGTTTCTTTAGCCTTCTCTGACTTGCTTCTGTTATTTGCTTCCGTTCGCTCTTTTCCTTTAGTATTTAATATCTCGTTATTGTATTGTATCATTTGTATTGTATCATTTGTATTGTATCCGCACTTTCCGAACGACCGAACCTTATATGGTGACCGAGCTGTCTCAGGCGCAGATGCACGCCGTCAACATCGTCCTCCGCTCCGGCCGCGACCTCGCGCCTGCCGAACCGCTGCCAGCCAACCTCCGCGTCCTCCTGCCTGCTCCCGAACGAGTCCTCATCGCCCCCAACGGTGCCATCCCAGCATTTTGCGGTCGCCCCGACGAATCCCTGGACGACTGGATCGACCTCGCGACCCGTGCCCTCATCGCCGGTGGCCTCAATGCCGACGCCGCCCAAGCGAAAGCGGCCGCGGCCCTCGAGTCCGCTCTCCGCGACGCCGCCGCTGATGCCGTTGCAGTGGCGCCCGAAGAGGGCCGCGACACCCCGGCCCGCCTTTTTGACACGCTCCGCGCCTCCTTCGGCTCCGCCCAAGGCCCCGCCGCCCACCGCGCCAACCTCGCCGCCTACCGCCGCACAACCGAATCGATCAACGAATTCGTTGCCAAGGTGCGTCGCCTCGCCCACCGAGTTGACCCTACTACCCCCGAACCCGCCCTCATTGCACACTGCATGGCTGCCCTGGACGCCCCCACCCGCTCCATGATCTTACTCCAGCCCTCTGCAGACACCCTCGCCGCCTTCCTCATCACGGCCCGGTCGGCCGAACTCGCCCTCGCCACCATGCGCCTCGACCAGTCGACCCCACCTCGACCCCGCTACCCCGCGTCTCGGCCATCGCGCCCTCTACCGCTGCCCCCACCGACCTGTCATCCGACCGCATCGACCGCATCGAACGCGCCGTCCTCGCCCTCGCCTCCGCCACGGCCTCGCCTCACACCAGCCACATCGTCGCGTCCCGTGGGGCTCCTGTGGACGCCGCGGCGGCCATGACCATCGCCCGGGAGCTGGAAGCTGCCCACTCGCGCCGTCCCCCAGGCTTCCGTGGCCGCGGCCCAGTCCAGCCACTCGGACCAAAGTCACCAAACCCTGCTCTCCGTGCTGGCCTCATTACTCGGCCACCTGCCGGCCTCCGCCGCAGCCGTCCAGCCCTCGCTGCCCCGTCTGCAGCAGCGTTCCCGGCCACAACCAGGCTCGCAGCCCCGCACGGCTCGTCGCCCGACCTCAGCCGACTTCACAACCGATGGGCTCCCCATTTGCTTCGGGTGCCACAAGCCTGGCCACGTCCGCCGCGACTGCCCGCTGCGGCGCCAACCCGGCCAGGGTTTTCAGTAGCCGGCGCGGCGACTACGGGGAGCCTTGCCCGTCCTGCCGTTGTTACCTACCGTCTGTCAAGATGTCGACCGTTCTGTCCGTTCACCTTTTTCAGGTTTCAGCGTTTTCAGGTCAGCACATTGGTAGAAAAGATAGAAGAAAAGAGGACACGGTACCTGCCCAGGTAGCCGGTCGTCGCGGTGGCTGCCGGGAGGTCAGTCGGTGCGCATCACTTGGTTGCCGACTTGCCGTTCACACTTTTCTTAATGACGTCCCTGGAGTTGTGCACTTTTTAACGACGACCCAAAAAAAAAACATGGCCCGTGCGAACGGCCGCTCGGGTTGCTGCCTCGCTGTCGCTGAACGCCGAGGGGCGCTGAAGCCCATATCTCGCACAAACGTATAAAATACCGCCGTCACACTCCTGTCATTTTGTCAGTCTCGGACAAAGGAGAACCGAGTTGGTGCGGTGCTGTTTGGGTTTTCTTCGGGGCGTTTGGACAGACGAGGAGCGACGGATGAGGGTGTCAGCTGGAGACGGTGAAATGCCGAGCTTTTGCAGCAATGTCGAGCACATGTCTGGAGGGAGGGTCGCGGACATCAACACCATTGGTCGACAGAGACGGCGGAGATCGCGCAGGCGGTCGTCAAGAGCGGCGTGGGCCTCGTCGAGAAAGATAGTGGCCAGCCTACCTTGAGATCGCAGAGCACACGCGTCGCCCCAGAATCGGGGGTGGAACAGGGCCTCGACCTCGACAACTAGCAAAGAGGGCATCGACGTGGTAACTCCAACCGTTTCCGTCCAGAGCGCGACATCGATCCCTTTTGCGGCACACTTACGGTCCGGTGTTGGTCGACAACAACTACGAGGACGAGCGTGTCACCATGGCCAAGGTACGTGCGCACCCGGCCAACACCGCACCAGTTAATCCTGGCTCTTTTTTTTCCCGTCTTTCGTCCCCGCCGTGCTCCTCGCTCAAGGCGCGAGTCGTAGCGCGTCACCTCCTCGGCAGACGCAATATAGGAGGACTGGGGGGTATTATGGTAAAATATTTCTGATTAGTGGAGTTCAAATTTTCCGTTTGTGAAATCAAATGAGGACAAGGACGTATTACTTTCAAGTGGTTGGGTTCTGTTTTTATCAGCGACAAAGAAATAAGAGAGGCTGACATTTTCGGTCAAATGGGCGGGGATTATTGTGTGATACCCAGACGAGCGCCCAGGGGTGAAAGCGTTGCGACCACGCACTTGTTATCAGTACGTCATTGTTTGTTATTTATTATTAGTCAGTTTTTGGTTGTCTCCCTCGAAAGTCAATACACTTTTTGTTTAGAGGTAGCAATCGTGCTGGTTCAGCATGTCAGAGGTCAGGTGCACGTGGGGGTCAAAGCAGGGCGACATGGTGACACCAAACCAGTACATGCTGCAGGGCTGGGACGAGAGCGCTCTCATGCAAAAGTTGTCGCGCGTGACGACGTGAGGGATGATGGAGGCACGGCCGTGGGCCACGTAGCCAAAGGTCGAGAACGGGGTGATGACCATGTCGTCGCTGAGGTCGCCCAGAAGAAACATGTCGGCCAGGGCCAGCTGCATCCCCGACACAGACCCGCGGCTGACCATGCCCTCGTTCCCTGTGTCGGCAGCAGGCAAAGTGACGAGGCGATTGCCCAGGAGGTGCCTCCACCGCTCACGTGTCTCGTTCGAGTCGGACGCGAGGAAGATCTTGGTCGTGTTGGTGGCGGCAAGGGCGGATGCGCAGCTGAAAAAAATCTGCTCCGACTCGAGCGGCATGGCGTTGACCTCGTGCCGCCTCAGCTGGACCGACACGACGGGATCGGTGCCGACGTGCGCCTTGACCTGGTTGATCAGCTCCTGGACGGCGGGCGAGGGGCGCAGCAGCATGCGGGCGATCGTGCCAAAGATGTCGGGCCCGGTGAGCGCACAGATCCGCTGACGGAAGGCTGGGTTGTGCGCCATGATGGACCCGTACCAGTTTGTGGACGTGAGCTTCCAGACGGGCACGTCGGGGTCGAGCCCGATGGTCGGATGGCAGAGCATCCGGTCCGTGATGCCGCCCACGACCGGCCGGCTGCGAAACGGGCAGCTGCGACAGTAGCCCAGCAGCCACTCCCATGACGTGTCCAGTTTGGGTATTGCCGTCTTCTTGGCGTTCCACTTGAACCCCGGCTCCTTTGTCAATCATCAGGCGGGCGGCGCATTAGAAAACAATACAGCGCACCTGGAAGAGGTCGTCCAGATTGGCGTTGAGGTCGCCCTGGGGGTCCCAGTGGACGAGGAACGCGCGGTCGGTGAGCATCGCCAGGAGAAACGTCGACACGAGGCCCTGGAGAACGTTGCCCAGACCCGACTGTGGAACAAACACGACGGCCCTGAACTCGCCGGGCGGGCCTGCAAGCACGCGTGCGTGGAGCCTTGTGTAGTCGCTGTAGGCGTCGCGAAAGGACGCGTCATGGTCGTGGTGCTTGTCGGGCGCGCACAGCGGCGTGGGCACGTAGTCGGCCGGGGGTTCGTAGCGGAACGTGTAGGGCTCGTTCGTTTGCGTGACCCACACGACCACGACGGCCCACATGAACAGGGCGAGGGCGAGGCGGGCGCGGCGAAAGTGCGCGACCAGCGAGGGCAAGGCCGGCGTGGACGGGCTGTAGTTGGCGGCAAAGGACAAGGCCACGGCCGCGCCCAGGTACCGCCACGTCGGGTACACAAAGTCGCGCAGGAACTCTGGGAACATGCCCCCGGCCACGAGGTACAGTGCGACGGGTGCGGGCAGGCTCAGCAGCAGCAGCCCTGCAGTCCACGGCCACGCCTCGTGGGACACGGGCGGCAGCAGCCACGCGGGCGCCACGAGCGAGACCAGGTGCAGCGCCAGCAGGATGTTCATGAGGTTGGCGGCGAGCCACTGGATCGCCCGCCCAGACACTATGGCCTTCCAGTCGAGCGTGCTCGCCGCGCCAGGGAGGACGGACACCGCCAGGACCGTCAGCGCGAGCACGAGCGCAGCGGCCGCCACGACCGCAAGTCGTGTGCGTTTTGACCACATTTCTCTGTGCCTTTACAAAAAAAAACTGATGATGATCAATCGTCGTCTTGGGCGTCGCTGGCGGTGGGGTCGACGAGGGAGTGCAGGTAGCTGAGGCGCGTCTGGAACTTGGGCAACTCGCTCAGCGTGAGCTCGAGCTTGTTCTTCTCCTCCTGCCCGCCAAATAAAATAAACAAAACAAACAGGTAAACCGATACCTGCAGGGCAAGACGCTCCTCGGCGTTGAGCTTGTCAAAGACGTAGCCGCCCTGGCCGTCGTACTGGAGGATGAGGTTGTGGTACTTCCACAACGAGGGGCGATGGGAGACGGTGAGGAGCGAGATCTTGAGCTTGGTCGCGTGCGTGTACATGGCGTGCTCAATGTCCATCGACACGGCGCTCGTGCACTCGTCCAGGATGGCGTACCGTGGGCGGTGGTAGAAGAGGCGTGCCATGGCGATGCGCTGCTTCTCGCCGCCAGAGAGCACCTCTTGCCAGCTGTTGACAGTGTCCCAGCCGCCCTCGCGCTCGACCATGTTGGACAGCTCGACGATCGCCAGAATGTCCATCAGGTCCTTGTCCGTAACCCCCCGCTTGGCCATTTGCTCCTTGGTGTCGGGGTAGGTGATCCTGGTGAGTGCGAGGGGAAGATTAAAAAAAAAATTTTTTTTTTATTTATATTGTCCAGGTACTGGTCGCGGAGGGTGCCAAGAGAGAGGTAGGGGCGCTGGGGCAGGTAAAAGATCTGGCTCATGGGCGGCTTGATGACCTTGCCGGCGTAGACGGGCCAGAGGCCGCCGAGGATGCGGAAGAGCGAGGACTTGCCGCAGCCGTTGGGGCCGATGATGAGCAGGTGGTCGCCGTGGTGCACCTCAAACGACATGGCCTTGATCAGGATGTCGCCGTTGGGCGAGACGATGGGCACGTTTTCAAACCTGATCAGGTCGTTGGACTCTTCCGCCTCGCCACGGCCGCTGAGCAGACCGCGGGCGGCGGCGTCGTCGCCCTTGCCGCCGCTCTGCACAGAGCTCTTTTGGTAGCTGCCCTTTTTCACGTCCTCAAACGTGTCCAGGAGCTCGCAAACGCGCGCCGTGTAGCCTGCGAGCTCGGCCAGGTCCTTGTACGAGTACATGATGCGGCCAAAGGCGTCTGCCGAGCTCTGCAGCAGGCGTCGGTTGGTGACGAGTCCTGGGAAAGAGAAAAAAAAAAATTAAGAGGGACGACGCATCCTTGTCGTACAACGGGTACCTGTGGTGCGCTTGCCCATGTCCGACCCGCGCTGGTCCTTGCTGCCGACCTCGAAAAAGATGGGGAGCGAGGTGATGACCATGCCGGCGGCGCCCCAGTAGTACTTGATGATAAAGTCCTCGAGCATGGTGTGCCAGATGCGGACGTGGTAAATGTTGTTGACGTGCCTTTTTCATTTGTTAAATTATCGCATTAGTTTCCTTTGAGTTTCTTTTTTGGCTGCTTCCCCGTTCGTACTTGATCAGCTTGTAGTAGTTTTGTTTGAGGACGCCGTGCTCGACCTTTTCGCCGCTATAGAGGGCGACCTCCTCGGCGTGCTCGATCAGGCGTGCGTGGGCAAAGCGGAACTCGCCCTCGAGCATCTGCTCCTGTGCGGCCATCTTGCCAAAGGCCGGGGTCATGTAGCGGAGGAAAACGGCCGACGCCTGGATAAACACGTTGACGGTCATGAGGCCGTCAAAGCCGACGTTGTTGGAGAGCTGGGCGTTGTACAGGGTCACGTCCAGGATGGGCTTGGCAATGTTGGACCAGAGCTCGGCCAGGGCCGTGCTAAACTTGTACACGTCCTGGGTGATCAGCTGGTCGGCATTCTTGACGCGGTCGTCCAGGTTGCCCACCTTGTAGTAGGTCATCTGGGCCATGTACTCTTTGTGCAGGTGCATGGTCAGGCGGCTGCGGAACGCGAGGGCGAGCTAGTAGGTCGCGGTGCAAGGAATGAGGCTCCCCCCACCCCGCTGCAACAACGTACCTTTGACTCGAGGAACTTGATCATGGCATTGGTGTACGTCGCGGGGACGGCGATGACGAGCCACCACAGGATCGAGCGCCCAAACTCCTTTGCGTCCTTGTTGACCAGGTGGCCGACAATGTGCCCGTCGACGTAGGCGAGGTACACGCTCAGCGCCGTGCGGAACACGAGGAAGAACGTGTGCAGCGTCAGAATGCCAAACTCCTTGCTCCTCCACGTCGGGATCAGAATCAGCATCAGCCGCTGCAGGCGCTGGAACAGCACACGGTCCACTGCAATCTTGGCCTTGCCCTGCGGATGGCGTTTGGATCAGTCCACCAAAAAAGAGCAAGCCTGCCTGCCTACCTGGACCTTTTTGAGCCCTGGTGCAGACGACTCTTCTGCTGCCGCTGCTGCCGCCGCTGCTGCGTCCTTTCTCTTGTCCCTTGTGGTTTTTTTTTTTCGAGTGAGTTGTCGTGCTCAGCACACTCAAACACCCCCCCCGGAAGCACGTACTTTGGGGCAGGCCGGGTGTAGTACCACACGGCCGCCGCGAGCAGCGAGTAGCGAATGACCTTGCGGTTCTTCGCCACAAAGTCCCACGCGGTCGTGAGCGTGCTCGTCGCCGCAGCGGGCTTGGACAGGATCATGCCAAAGGGAAATTTTCACGTGCTCATTTTTTTTTTTCAGTGCCATGCCACCTCGTACGCAGTGTCTACTTAGAGGCCGATGCCGTAGGAACGGCCGGCGGGGTTGTGGACGGGCGAGGTGCGGCCGTCGACCGTGACGCTCCACTCGTACCAGACCTTTTTGGTCGAGACGCGGCGCCAGAACGCGACCTCGATGGTGGACCCGGCCACGACCTGCACCGCCGTGCGCAGCGGGAAAAAGATGGGGAACCAGCTAAACATGCCGGGCGAGTGCGTCGACGGCAGGATGCTCAACTGGATCTCCTTGTACAGCTTGGACTCGAAATAGCCGGCGATGCCGTGGAGGAGGCCGTTGGCCGACGCCTTAAAGGTCTTGACGGCGAATCGCGTGTTGTCTGGCTGGCCCGCTACGCACGATTATTTTATTTTAGTTATTACGCATTCACGTAAAGCGTACAGAGGTTGAGGTCGTGGTTGGGATGCTCAAAGACAAACAGTGGCTGGATCTCCGACATGAGCCAGCAGCCCTGCAGCTTGACGACAAAGGGCGTCTCCATGTGCGCGAGGTCGTTAAAGCTCGTGCAGTCGTTGTACACCTTGACGTTGGACACAGGGACGATGTAGGACGTGCTGTCGTAGGGGATGCTGATGCCGTCCTTGAGAAGGAAGGAAAAAAAAAAATTCCTCAGTGTTTTTGATCGACAGAGTTTAAAATATTGCGTACGGGCTTCATGAGACGCTGGGCGCCGTCGAGGCACTCGGGGGAGAGCTCGTTATCGCCAAAGGAGCCGAGGAGCTCGCTGACGAGAATGTCGGCGAGGGAGGGAGGGTTCCAAACGCGCATGTCGGACTGGATGACGGTGACCTTGTCGCCCCACTGGTCGAGCACGAGGTTTTGCAGGGTAACGATCGCATTGGGGTTTTTCTCCACGGCGTAGACCTTGATCGGGTAGTCGGCCTTTTCGGACGCGCGCAGTGACGCCATCACGAGCGGGCCTCGCCCCGCACCGACGACCATCAAAGTTCTGAACGTGGGATTCTCTTTTTTGGATGGTTCTGTTTTATCAAGTGGTGTGGGGGGCTTACATGGGTTTTTGGCTCTTGGCGTCGCCCAGGGTACGTCGGTCCATGAGGGCGTGGTAGACAGCGTCCTCGTAGAGCTTGTACTTGATCGGGTCCTTTTCAAAGATCTCGTAGACGGCCGACTCGAGGTTGTCCGCCAAGGGCTGGAGCGGGAACTGGAGATAGTCGCTGTAGCCGTCGATCAGTTTGTTGCCGTTGCTCCACGCCTGGGTTTGGAGGTGCTCCTAGGACAACGCACGATTAGGTATGTGCATGCCTTTCCTTGCCTCGTGTACCAGGTATTGGCGATAGAGGATGAGGCCGCTGGACCCGTCCTCGGCGGTCGCGTTGGGGTGTTCGATCCGGCCCTTGAGGATGACGTGCTGCGTGATCATGCACAGCGCCTTGAAGAACTGCTGGTGCCGCTTGGACAGGACGGGGAAGCCGTTCTTGTTTGTGAGAAAGGTCTTGGTGGAGACGACGACGGCCTTGACGGGCTCGCTGATCCACCGGTCCAGGACGACCTGCTCGGGCAGCTCCTCCGTGACCTCGAGCGCTACGTTGAGCTTGGCGTTGTGGTCGCACAGCAGGCGCAGCTTGTTCCAGCTCTCCCAGGGGTCCACGTCCCCGGCTGCCTTGGCCATGAGCGGCACATGCACCCACACCTGGCAATGCCTATTAGGGGGGGCACTCGCGATTGGTCAGCAGTCGAGTAGCAGTAGCAGCAGCACTCCTACGTACTGGAGGAGAGGAAGGGCGCCCAGCACGTTCATGGCGTAGTTGGTGGGCTGGACCGAGGGCGTTGGCAGGAGCAGCGCGGGGACACCCAGGTGAGCCGCCCAGGCCACCTCCTGGTGGAACTGTGCCTGGCTGTTGTTGCGCACGTACTGCACGGGCGAGTCCAGCTGGATCAGCGCCGACAGCCGCCCCACGACCACGGTCGACCAGTCGGCGCCCGGCAGGATCTTGTCGCTGCGCGTGAGCGGACGTGCCAGGTGCTGGAGCGAGTGCTGACCGGACAGGTCGCGGGACCCGTACTGCGGGTGCACCAGCGGCACGACCGCAAAGTCGCACTTGTGCTTGTTCAGCGTCTCGCTCACCGTCGTCTCCAGCGACGCCGCGTGCCGACAGTCGCGCCCGTACACGATTCGTCGCTCCCCGCTCGCCATGTGGTGCGGTTTGTTTTTCCAGAAAGATCACGATCAAAATGTTGCTGCGCCGGTTTGTCGCCTCGTCTGCGGCCCCAGCGGCGTTCAACCCCAAGCTGCTCGAGCTCATCGCCTGCCCGCTGACCAAGACACGGCTGCGCTACGACTCCGCCAAGAACGAACTCGTGAGCGACGCCGCCAAACTGGCCTTCAGCATCGATGCAAACGGCGTGCCAAACCTGCATGTGAGCGATGCGCGCAAGCTAGAGTGAACCCCAGCCCCCAGCCCCCTCCCCCTGCTCTCCTTCCCGAGTCCATCGTGTACAGTACCATATGATAATATATTACAGGCATTCAAAAAGGCAGGATGGTGATAAATAAGCGGAACAGGACGAGATAGGCCACGACCGCGAGCAACAGGGCCAGGTGGAAGACAAAGGTCTTGGTGCGGACGATGGTGAGCACAGGCATGTCGTCGTCGGTGGACGTGTACAGGACAGCCGAGGAGAGATGGAAGGGCATGCGCCGGACCGACTCGGCCTGGTTGCACAGGACGCCCAGCTCGGCCTCGAGCATCGAAACGATCGTGCTGTTGGTGTTGCTCATGAGCACGTTGGTGCCGCGGGGGACGCTCGAGAGCACGTCCAGCCAGCTGTCCAGGTAGCTCTTGCTGACGTCCACCTTGTCGAGAAGGAGCGAGCTGGACGGCGGCACGTTGTACAGTTGGCGGTAGAGCGCATCGCCCAGCACGACAACCTGGCGCTGAAGGAGGCTGCCGTCGACCTGCTTCCGCGTGTCCAGCAGACTCGTCATTGCGGTGGCGATCGATTCACCAGAGCTGAGGGTGCCCGCCGGGATCTGCGTAATAATTTTAATTTTATACTCAGGATTTTTTTTTTTTTAGGGGAGGGGGGCACCTTGCGAGCGACAAAGGGGCCGTGAGCGGCACTGGTCGTCCCATTGTCGATCGAAAACGGGAGATCGGCGAGCTTGGCGGCCTCGGCGATGCGGCGATAAAAATCGGCGATGGGCCCGCTGCTGTTGCCCGGGTCGTGCGAGACGTGCAGAACCAACCGGTCGTCCCCAGCAAGCGAGTCGAGTGAGAGGGCAAAGACGAGCGACTTGACAATGTCGGGGTCGGCGGCCTTGATCCACTGCGCCGCGCCCTCGTGGCCGAAAAAGGGGCCCGCCGCGGTAAGGACAAAGAGCAGGCGCCACGAGTTGCTTTCCTCCTCGCCGTCGCCGTCAGTGTAGTTGTGTTCGGTGGAGGCGACGTGGTTGAACGCACGCGCGAGGGCCAGCAGTGCTGCGACGCCCGACCCATTGGCCTTTGTGCCGCCGTGCGCCGCCGGTGCGACCGCAAAGGTGTCGTAGTTGGCGACGATGGCAACGGTCCGATGGGGCCTGTTGCTGCCGCCGCTGGGCTGCTGGTTGAGGCGATCATCGACGGACGGCGACGGGGAAATAGAGCCCTGCAGGTTGGTGAGGCTGCCTTCCGGGCAACGGTGCTGCTTGGAGCGGGCGTGTTGGGTCGCAACCCATCGATCGCCAAAGAGTCCGTAGCCGTCCTCGCCTTGGGGCAGCAGAGCGTCGTCGAGGACAGGCGAACGGGTGAAGAACACGGGTGCCCGGACGAGTGACGTCCTCAGCAGGTCCCTCTCCACACCGGCCCACCGAGTGCTCTGGACTGTCTGTGCCGGCACGACGACCAGCACACCCGCCGCGCCCTTCTCGGCCACGATGGCCTCCAGCTGTGCCGCGCACTCGACCGTCTCCCACGGCACGACCACCAGCCGCCTTAGCCACGTCGACGTCGGCGCAAAGGACGACGCGAGCTCGTACTCGTGGCTGCTGTCGAACGGGTGGGCGCCTCTGAGCTCGCCCCCTGCCTTTCATCAATAGAGTTAGGGCCCAAGAGGGCTCCCAGTGAGGGCCGGTACCGTCTCGTAGCGTGCCATCCGCAGCACATCGACCGAGAGGGGAGACGCGCTGGCCGCTGAGCAGCAGAGCAGCAGAGCACCGAGCAAGACAACGGCTGACATTTCAGTTGGTTTCGCGCAAAAAAAAGAATTTTCAAATCACTATTTTTTATGTTATTTTATTCCGAGTTATTTCACGTGGAAGGCCGTCTCTGCCATGGCCTGTCGCAGCTTGTTTTCAAAGATGGCCCTCGTGACAAAGAGGGGGATGTCGAGGCGGTTGAAGCAGACGTGGGCGACGGGGAGGGGCGCGGTCTGCTCGGTGGCGGGGTCGATGACGGGCCGGAACTGGACCTGGATGGTGAACGGCTGAGTGAAGGACGAGAAGCCGCCCGCGGGCACACGGGTGACGCCACAGACAAACTGGAGCAGCCTTGCGCGGTCCTCCAGGGCAAAGGACGTGCCGACGATGCTCCAGAACAGGCCGATCGTGTGCTGGACCTGCCGGCGCACGCGGTCGGGCAGGGTCTGGATGTCGACGTGGTCGTGCAGGACCACGCGCGTGTTGGCCTGCCAGTCGGCCACGTCAATGTCGTCGCTCCCCTCGATCGTGATCAGCAGCTCCATCGGGTCAAAGTCCTCCAGCATCGACAGCGGCACGACGTCGCGGAACCCACGCACAAAGGCCTCGTACGAGCGCGGCGTCTTCTCGCCAAAGAACAGGCGCGCGCGGTTCTCCATCACGGCGCACAGCTGCCGCGGGGTCTCGACCGTCTCGTCGGCGCCGCCAGGCGTGAACTCGATCGTGGCGTAACCGCGCGTCTTGACGCTGACACCGTCGATGTGCGCCTGCTCGACGTCGCGGGCGCTGACCTCGACGGGCAGGGTAAAGTCGTAGGCCATGACCATGTCGAGGGCCGCAATGTCCTCCTCGGGGCTGGCGCTGTTGATGAGGCCGCGCGCCGCACGGGCGAAGCTGCGGTCCATGGCCTCGTAGTGTGCCGCGCGCACGGGCTGGCCCAGCAGCATGCTGTACATCACGGGCGACAGGCCCATGGGCATCGTGGCCTGGTAGTCGCTGTTGGCCAGGCACACGCCCATGACCTTGCCCATCAGCTCAAAGAACTCGCACGACTCGGCCACCAGGTCTGCCAGCGGGTGGATGATGCGCTGGCCCACCGTGTCCTCGTCAATGTCCATCAGCAGGCCCAGGTGCTTGCCGCGGTTGGTCAGCTGCACGGCGATGCGGTTGAGCCAGTGCTTGGTCAGGCCGCCCAGGTCCACGCCCGCCATCTCGTTGCCCTGCAGGTCCATCATCTTGACCAGCGGGCGCGATCGGCGCAGCTCCTTGAGCCCAATGTCGTTGAGACACTTGGCCGTGCTCGAGTACAGCAGCTCATACTCCTCGTGGTCCTGCAGCCTGAGCTCGTACAGGCTGGGGCGTGGGCCGTACACCGTCTGCACCTCCCCCAGCGGGAACGCAGTGCGGAAGCGGCGGTGGAATTTAGTGACGGCGGCGGCAGCGTTGGCGTGCGATCCGTCGGCTGCCGGTTGTCCTGCGGCTGCCGAGGAGGAAGACGAACCAGAGATCGACCGCATGGTTGCCGAGGAAAAGCCCGCTGGTCCTGCTGCGGAGGAAGAGGAGCCAGAGATCGATCGCATGGTGGCCGAGGAGGAGGAGGTGGTAGAGATCGACCGCGCCAGTCCTGCTGCCGACGACGAGGAGCCAGAGGTGCTGCGACCGATCAGGCCACTCGCATTGCTGCTGCTGCTGCTGCCTCCCACGACCTCGGTGCCGTCGTCGTCATCGTCCTTGCGCGTGATGTGGCCGGGGTAGAAGGCAAAGACCTTGACAAACTTGTCAAAGTCGCTCTGGTTGTCGACTCGGACGGCGGTGTTTGCCTGCTGCTGCTGGTTCCCATGCCCGTGCCCGTGGTGGCTGTGTCGGTTGCGGAGGGCGACGGGGGCGCGCAGGCCGTCCAGGTGGATCTTAAAGTCGTCCTGGTTGACGACATTCCAGACCATGGCCTCGATGATGAGGGCGAGCGTGGGCTCGAGCTGCTCGCGGACGAGGTGGGCGCAGGCGAGCGAGACGATCTTGGCCACGAGCTGGATGTCGCCTTGGGCACGTGCGCGGAACTCGTTCGGCAGCGTGCTGAGGCGGCTGTGGCCGAGGCTGTCGGCGGTGGGGCGCACGCGCATGATCCACTGGGCCGTGTCCTGCTCGATCAGCATGGCAATGATCTCGTCCTCCAGGTAGGCCAGGTCCTCGAAGGCGCTCTTGAGCAGCGTGCCCAGGTAAAAGTAGATGGGCCGGATGTCGACCGGGACGGCGTTGGTGTTGATCTTGTCCATGAGCAGGCCGACCAGGGCCGTGGTCAGCGGCATGGTCACGCTCGAGTACACGTCGTCGGCCACGTCGTGGTCCACCTCCTCGCCCGGCTGGAACAGCGCCCCGTGCTGGTACAGCTGGTCGCGCAGCAGGTCCATGTTGATGTCGTCGTCGCCCAGGACCAGCGACAGGCACCAGTCCTCGTTGGCCGTGAGCGCAAACATCGGGGCCGCGAGCAGCGCCAGGTCGTCCTCCTCCATCGGCGGCGCAGTGGGCACGGGAGGCCGCAGCGGGTTGGCCTCGACGTGCGCCTTGATGTCTGCGGCCGTGGGCACGTCGACCGTGTCGGTCAGCATGAGCTTGTCGCGCAAGATGACCAGCTGCCTGAGGAGGAAGCGGGCCGTGGCCATGGCGACCTCTTCGCGCATCCCGCGCTGGACGTAGACGTGTGGTCGCAGGATGAACGGCAGCCCGTGGTTGCGCGCGTTGACGTTCCACGGCTTGAGGAACGTCGTCTCGAAGGAGCCGCGAAAGCCCTCGTTGTCAAACAGGCCGGCCGTGATGGGGCACAGCGTCGCGCACAGCAGCACGCACACCATCGCGTCCAGGTTGCCCTCGCGCATGAGCGGCCAGATATCGTTGGGGCCCATCTGGACCTGCGACAGGTCCGTCGTGTCGACCTGGCCCAGCACGAGCCGCTCGATGAACGGCCACATGATGGTCTGCGGCGCGTCGTTGGGCACGAGGCGCGTGTCGGCCAGCAGCGCCACCAGGCTGACGATGGCAAACTGCATCTGCGTGTTGCCACCGTCATCGCCGCCGCCGCCGCCCACGCAGGCCACCAGCTCGCCCAGGGCGGCACACAGCGAGGCGATGAGCGGGCGCCCGCCCAGCAGCTCCTCGACCTGGTTGATCTGTCCCTGGCCATAGTTGTTGGACGACTTGAACACGTAGCCCACGATGCCGGCCAGCATGACCACCATCAGCCGCACCACCTCGCGCGCCGAGGCCACCACCTCGGCCGTCAGGAACGCGGCAGGCAGGCCAGGCACCGTCTGCTGCTGCTGCTGCTGCTGGCCGCCGCCGCCGCCGCGCACCAGGCCCACGGGCAGCGCCACCAGCGTGCGCACAATGCCCAGCAGCGGCGGCCGCTGCTTGTCCTCCAGCACGCGCTTCACGATGTGCTCCGTGTCGTTGAACACCAGGTCGTTGTACCGCTCCAGCACCACCGTCAGCAGGTCCAGGAACATCTTGACGTCCTCGGCCGAGTGCACCTCGTTGGCGGGCCACAGCGTCCTGGCGTTGTTGAACAGCGAGTCGCGGGGCAGCGTCAGCAGGGGGTCGGCAGGCTGCTGCTGCTGCTGCTGCTGCTGCTGCGGAGGTGGCGGAAGACGTGCTTGGACTGCTGGTCCTGCAAGGCTACTGCTGCTGCTGGTGAAAAGGGATGTCATTGCGGTGAAGAACTTGACCACAAGGTTGCCGTCCTGCTGCTGCTGCTGCTGCTGCTGAGGAAGAGGTGGCGGTCGTTGTTGTGGCGGTCTGACTGGCGGTTGCTGTGCGTGTTGTTGCTGCTGCTCCGACGGCCTGCGGTTCATGGGCGCAGGCCTGGGCGGCACCTGGTAGGTGATCCACGGCAGGGTGCGGTGGATGATCGCGGGCGAGACGGCGTCTTGCAGCGTCTTGCGCACGTTCTCGTTGGCGATGGTCTCAATCTGCATGAGTTGCATGAGCTGAACGAGGGCCTGGCGGGACCGCTTCCAGTTGCTCGACGTCAGCTCGGCCTCCAGGGCGCGCAGGTCGCCGTGCTGCTCCTGCTGATATTGCTGCAGGAAGCCAAACAGCACCTGCAGGGTTTCGTGCTCGTCCATTCCGCTTCCGTCGTCACGTTGCGATTGTCCGTGTGTGAAAACTGAGAACGGGAAATGCCCACCTCTTTCTTCCAACCCCTTCTTCTTCTTCTTCTTCTGTTATTCTGTACATTTTTAGTCGGTGGCGGCCTAGTCAAACACCACAGCGTATAGCGGAGCCAGCAGGGAATCACGATCGTGCCAGAGACCCCGGCCAAAGCGGTTGAACAGGTACCCGCCCAGTGCCCCGCCCAG
>Ga0302233_10000862_pt1 | contig 22737 bp, 12 predicted proteins | sample II_Palsa_N3_1_FD_193516 | JGI IMG/M metagenome (GOLD analysis project Ga0302233, IMG submission 193516) | Peat permafrost microbial communities from Stordalen Mire near Abisko, Sweden - II_Palsa_N3_1 | ecosystem: Environmental > Terrestrial > Soil > Palsa > Peat permafrost | place: Sweden... | reverse complement strand
CGATAACTGGGGTAGATCCCAAGTGAACCGGAGGCACCCATTGACTTATAAGCCAGCACTCATCGCAGCCGTCTGGTGCGTGTACCTCCTCCTATATCTCACCTTGGGAGCGCAGACACTTCAGCATCATCCTGCGGGCGATCTTAACCCACAATCATGCCAAGACCGGATCAGCAGCCAGCGCCACTATTTCCTTGACGCTGCAAGGGCCGCACGTGACCCACAGCAGCTTGATGCTCTCCTCGGCTGGTATTCGGACACCGCTAACGGTAAGAAGGTCGCCTACGCCTGTTCTAGCCCGAAGACAGAGGCCGAGGTGATGCTGCGGGTAGAGATTGCCAAATACTTCGTGCTGACAGAGCCGCAAGAGAAAAGCCACCCCGCAAGGTGACTCTCTCTGCTCTGGCGATTATCCGCGACCTCCCTTCCGTTTTAGGATGTCGGTATCGAGCGCCCGATGAAGAGCGGGGAAAGATGTAGGGTTTCCGGCGACACCATCCAACTCTCGCCGGGACGAACATTCAAAACAGTCTGTTCTGCGGCCCATAACCACTGCAGCATGAGGTCGCTGCAATCAATCCCTTTGCGATCGGTGAAGTCTCGCTTACGGGCAAGAATGCCGAAGATGCTGCGGTAGTTGTACGGGGTGCCGATCTTTGACTCCAGGAACGACATTGCCTGCTCGTATTGCAGCTTGGTAACCGGGATATTATATCGCCGCTCCCATGTCAGATTCTTGCACCAATCCAGCGGCCTATCCTGCACTCCGGTAAAGGCATGCGCTCCGATCCACCCATCACCCGCCCGATTCATCCCCTCCGTATGGCAGATTAGTGAGAACGTCTCCCCGGTGATGAGCTTGGAGATGAGGTCGCTGGAGTTGATGAAGCGGATGGTCAGGTTATACATTAGCCGCTGGAATTGCGTTGACGGTGGCAACCACGGCATTGGCGTAGTTGGTGATCGTGGCAACAGTGGGCGCTGGTAGGCCCTGGGAGACAGCGTAAGCTGCGAAGGCTGGAGTAATGGCTGCAACCACTGCGGCGAGCTTTTGTGCCCCTGTGCCAGTCTGTGCGCCGGCAGCTATGGCAGCATTCTCGGCGTTGCCCACCGCAGTGACGGTTGTGTTGTAGAGCGCGGCGATTCCAGGGAAGGCAACGTCAACGAAGGGCTCGGCAGCTTTGGCCACTTCTACGCCAACTGTGAAGGCTTTCTTGAGGGTATTTCCGATGTCATCGAGGATCGTTTTGAAGCTTGCCATGTTGCTCCTTTGTGGTGAATCTAAGACTTTGGGACGGTTAGGTCCACCGGGGCCGCAGTGGAAGTTATCGAAGTCTGCGTAGCCGTTTTAGTGCCATCCTGTTCGACGCTTACCTCAGTCGCTTCCAACTTCTGGATGAGAGGGTTGGCCTTCACATAGTTTCCAGCATTGGCCCCTAGTGCTTGGCCAGCATTGAAAGCCCATGTTCTCCAGAATCCCCACGTTTTTGGAATCATAGACTTTGGCGCAGAGGACATTATCGTGGAGAAGATGAAGAGGACGAGAGCTGTTGCGATGCCGTGAGAGTCTATCCATTCGACGGGATCAAAATGAATCATCCAGCCTCCAACAATCTTGCATCGTCAGCGGCCCGCGATGGAACCTGCTTGGCCCACTCAGAGTTTAGCGCATCGTGGGCAGCCTGCGAGTAGTTTCCTGCCTTCAGGTCTGCGATTGTTTGGGTAAACTTCACAAATCCTCCCATTCCCAGGTTGAAGATCATGTCGCAAATCGCTGCCTGAACATTATCAGGCATCATGATGAAGGTGGGGAATATCTGCATCGCTGAACCCATAACCAAGCTCAACTGGTACTCGAATACCTCGTCGACTTGCGCTTGGGTTAGCGATGCCTCCCCTGACGCCACTGCTTCGTAGTTGATTCCAAACATGCTGCAGATGCTCGGCGCATTGAGGGAATCGAGGTTGAACCCCACGCCGATGGTCAGGTTGCCTCTCGTGTCTTTGTAGACCGAGAGCCGACTGCCCTCATGCTTGATGATAAGCTGCTCGATAAATGTTCGGTTCACTTCGTCACCGTCCTTTCTAGGATGACTTTCACCAACTCAAAAACGACAGCTCCCAGAACTGAAATACCCATCACGTACCCTACAGCTTTCGCCCAGTTAATCTTGATCTGGACTACATCGGCTTCTACTTTCGAGATCCGGTCGCCGATCCTATCCGCAATCTTGTCTAATCCATTCGTCACGCTATCTACTAGCGCCTGCTGGCCATTGAACAGCCGATGGATGTCCTTACGGTTCTCGGCGTGATTTGCCTTTTGCGTCGCCTCTAGAGCGCCAACCTCGGAGGCTAGCTTGTTGATTTGGATCTGCATAGAGATTTCTCCCGTTGCTGCTCGTGGCCCCACCTCTATTGCCTCCCCAACTTTATCTTCTATGCTACGAGAAAGGCATCGCGCCGTAATCATTCTACTGCTTTGCCGGAACTACTACAGGAGTGGGGATGCCCACTGTTAGATATTGCGGGGTGGCAGTCTGCAATATCTGCAGAACGTGCGGAACTGTAGCCTTGGGGGCTGCATCTGGATTGAAGGCGGTGTTGTTTGTGGTAAAGGGACGGCCGGCAGTCATGGTCTTTTGCACCCACAGATTTGAAGCAATATCTCCATACCGAACCGTAACCGTAGTAACTGGGATGACTACAGAGTTCGCTGGCGCAACCGTGATCCATGTCTGTGCAGGCGGTGTTGGCGGAATTGGCGGCGGAGTTACGACAGCCGTGGCAGGCTCGAATGCGCCGATGGATGGGTTCGCCGGGCGAGCGTTGCCATTGTAGTCCGTAGTGATACCGCTTATGGCAACACCTTGGCCTATCGCTGGGCTGGTCGATGTCAGGTTAGGATTTATGGCGTTGATATTAGATTCAGCAACTAAGGCTGGGTCGCTGCAGTTGTAGTTCGTCTCCGTGCCGGGTACTTGGTCAGGGCAACCTGAATCCATCGTGCTCCACAGGTTGTGGTCGATGGCCGATCCTGCATTCAGGAAGATGTTGCCGCTGCCGAAGTAGAAGCCGGAGGCGAGTCTGCCTGCATTGCCGGGATCGGGATAGCCTTTGCTGATGTTGTTTCTGAAGATGAAGTGAGCTCCGTTGGTCATGCAGTTGGGAGCCAGAGCCGCGCAGCCCACGTCGTACATGGTCGTGCCGTATCCGACCGAGGTGTTGTTCTCGAGCGTGATGGCCGTGCCGTTGTTCAACTGGAAGGCCCAGTGATCGCCGGAGGCGCGGCAGACGTCGGCTCCGTCGAGGATCCAGCCCGAAGGGTTGTTGGGGAACGCCGTGGGTTCGTTGAGGATGCGGCAGTTTTGGATGGAGACGTTGTTGATGGCGGTGGAGGCAGCACCAGCGCCGAGCTTGAAGGTCTGGCCGGCGTTGCCCTCGGACCAGGAGTCGGAGATATGGATTGCAGGCGAGGTGGTTACGTCATCGCTGAGGTGGAGGGAGTCGAAGCCGTCCTGTGTGTTCCAGCGGAAGAAGCTGTGATCCACGTTGAGGCTCATGTTGCCGGCAGCGATCTGAACGAAGCCGTCTCCGTAGCCGCCGTCGCTCTGTCCGTAGCAGTAGTTGAAGGTGTTCTGCGTATCGGGCACGGACATGTTGAAAGGTTTGACCGCGACGCAGCCGTTCCAGTCGATCGTGACGTAAGAGAGGTTCATGGTGCCGACGGTCTCGCACGAGGTGTCGCATCCGCCGCCGTCGCCATTCCAGCCTGCTCCGCCGTTGCCGATGACGTAGACGTCGGTTGCGCTGAAGACGTCGGTGCTGAGTTTGTTGAGATGGCTTCCGAGGATGCCATTGCCAGCCAGACCGACGACAGCAACGTCCTGGAGAGTGAGGTTGGACGGGCCCTGGGAGGTCAGGTAGTTGAGGATGAGTCCGCCATATTGCACGTAGTTCTGGGCAGCGGTGCACTGCCCGGGCCCAAGGCTGTTGGTGCAGGTGTCGGGTTGCGTGATCTCGATGCAGGAGATCTCGACGTAGTTGGTAGAGCGCGTATCGAGAATCGCAAAGGCGTTATCGATGCCGCTGAGCACGGTGGGATTGACCAGGTGGGTGTGAGCGGAGTCGTGGCAGGCGCCGGTGTTTTGTCCGAGGATCCGGGTGGGGTTGGAGGCAGTGCCAGAGGGAGGAGCGGGCAGGATGCAGCTGGAACCAGCGCCACCACCGGCGTTCGGCTGAGGGCAGATTCCGCCAAGTTGTGTGTGCCAGTCGCTTCCTACCCCGCTGTTCTGCTCGCCCATGTAGTAGGTCTGGCTCGCGGTGGAGGGATCGGCGAACTGCATCGTGTCGCCGCCTTTGAAGCTTGCCCAGCTGCCATCCCAGTTCAACATCTGGTAGGGATGATTGAAGGCGCAGGCCTGACCCGTGCCGGAGCCGGGATAAGCAGCGTTGGTCTTGCCCGTGCACTGGGTGTTGGATCCACCGTCTGCGCGAATGTACCAGGTGGTGCCCTGGCTGGGGGGTGGCGCTGCACTCAAGGCAATCGAGACTGCGACGGATTTGGTCTGGGCAGGATTGCCGTTGTCGCTGACTGTGGCCGTGAAGCTCGTGGTGCCGGTGGCCGACGGCATACCGGAGATGATGCCCGTGGTCGCCGCAAGCGTCAGGCCTGCAGGCAGACTGCCCACGCTGATCGACCACGTGTACGCAGGGGTTCCTCCACTCGCCTGCAGCGTCGCAGAATACGTCGTCCCGTCCGTCCCAGATGGCAGGCTTGACGTCGTGATCGTCAAGGTCGGGACCGTGACGGCTGCTGCAGCGACTACAAGCGTGAGGGAGATGGATTTGGTCAGGGTTGGGCTCGAGTAATCCCTGACTGCGAAGGCGATGGGGAAGGTTCCGGCGACCTTGGGTGTACCGGAGATGACGCCGTTGGTTGCATCCATGGTGACTCCGGAAGGAAAGCAGCCGGAGGTGACTGACCATAGATAGTTCGGTGTGCCTCCTGTCGCTTGCAAGGTGCTGGAGTAATTTGAACCTTTCGTTGCGATAGGCAGCGATGTTGTGGTGATCGAAAATGGTGGCGTTGTGACTACGACTGTAAGGTTAACGGTCTCGGTCTGAGCTGGCTTTGAAGAGTCTGTAACGGAGAAGGTTAGCGGATATGTACCGCCCTTCGTCGGCGTTCCATAGAGAACTCCTGGGCCCGCGTCGAGCGCGAGGCCGGTAGGGTGCGCACCGGCAATAACCTTCCAGTTATAAGGTAACGTGCCACCGCTCGCTTTGAGCGATGTGCTGTAAGGGGTCAGATAAGTTGCTTGTGGTATCGAGGTGGTGGTGATGGCAAGCGCTGTGGCTGCGTTCGCTGTCTGTGACGGGGAGGTAGAACCCAGACAGAAGTAGATGAGTGCGATGCTAACGCTCGCGACAATGGTTCTAAGTTCTCTGTTCAAAGTGTGCTCCTGCAACTAAAAATTGGCAGCCATGCGCTTCACCATCGTGGCGAAGGGTTACTTAGACATCGGCTGCGCAGTCGAGGAGCTCATGCAATGTTGGTCGCGCACTTAATCAAAGGTAAGAGGCGGATAGTGTTATTTTTTTGCGGTATTAGGCTGACGAATTCTCTCAACATCCGCTGAGAGGAAACATTAAAGAGCGGATAGTTATGGAGTGCACTAAGGGGTGGGAGAGTTGTGACCGCGTTGTGAACGGCGATGCCTTTAGAAAGGAAGGCGGGATTTAGAGTGAGCTTTCAGCCAAGTTACTCCGCGCGGAGAGCCGTTATCGGATCGATACGCGTTGCCCGTCTCGCCGGTAGATAACACGCGAATAGAGCGACCGCCATCATCAATGTCGTCACCCCAATGAAGGTCAAGGGGTCATAGGGCCGCACGCCATAGAGCAGAGAAGAGCGAGCGATGGTATGACTTAGAAGGACTGCCGCGAGCAGCCCATAGGCGGCACCGATCAGCGCGAGTCTACCGCCACGCCGCAATATCCACTGAAGTACATTAGTACGTTTCGCGCCGAGGGCCAAGCGTATTCCAATCTCTCTCTCTCTTTGGCCTACGAGATAAGAGATCACACCATACATTCCTATGCTCGCAAGTAATAAAGCCGCTCCAGAAAACACAGCCAGCAGTGTCATGGCAAACTTCCGAGATGCCAGAGTGTCAGAGATGTTGTCGTCCATCGACTCTGGGTTATAAACAACCTGCTCGTGATTCATCTGACTTACTGAGCTCTCAATGCTTTTGAAGCTTGGGACCGCTTCGGATTTGGAACGAACAAGTGTGTCCATGCCCAAGACAACCATGCTTAGCTGCACATCAGGCAATTGCATCAGCGATTGATATGTCTCAGCACGCAGCGGGTTTACCACGTCACTATCAAGCCCCCATTGATTCACGTGTCCGACAACGCCAACGACTGTAGCCAAATCGTCAAACTGATCCAGATGTATGCGTTTGCCAATCGGGTCAGTGTTGCCGAAGAACTTTTTGGCAAATACCTCGTCGACCACAATCACTCGTGGCGCTCGGTCGTCATCGGTTTCAGACAGGAATCGTCCACGCAACAGCGGAATGCTCATAACCCGTAGATAATCCGCTCCTACCAGGTACCGTATCGACGATCGCATCGCATTTTGGTTTGCTGGCTTTGGTTCTCCTTCGAGCCAGAAGGATTGTTCATCATCCGACATCATTGGCAGAGCCGCCCATGAAAAGGATACGGCTGCAATATCGGGGGTCATTGCGATTCTGTGTTGTGCTTCGCGCAAGTAAGCTCTGGTTACAGCGGGTCCAGCTCCTCTCATTCTCGGAGGAGCCTCTAAACCAAACGTCAACACACCCTTCGGTTGAAAGCCCGGATCGACGTTCGACAGCTTCGCCATGCTGCGAATCATCAACCCTGCACCAATCAACAACACAAGTGCCAAAGCCATCTGGAGTATTACCAGCGAGTCCTGCATGCGGTGGTTCGAACTACCGATGGTGCGGCCTCCTGATCGCAACGTGCTCTGAATATTCCGCCCGAACATCTTAAGCGCAGGAGCGAAACCAAACAGGATTCCGGACGCGAGTGAGATGAGTGCCGTGAAGCAAAGTACGAGGCCGTTGAGATGGATCTCAGCCGCCCTCGGCAGACCCCGTGGCAACATGTTGGTTAGGAGGTGAGTCCCCAGAGCCGCCAGCACAACACCCAATACGCCTCCGAGCAAAGACAGGGTCAAGCTTTCCGTTAGCAATTGCCGCAATAGGCGTGCACGGCTTGCGCCCAGAGCCGACCGCACTGCAAACTCCTGTGCGCGGACATTCGCTCTTGCCAGCAGCAAATTTGCAACATTGACACAAGCGATAAGCAGAACAAAGCTGACAGCCCCCATCAGCACCCAGAGCAGCGGTCTTACATCACGTAATAACGATTCCTTGAACGGCACAAGCTTAGCCTCGATCCCTTGATCTTCCGTTGGAAACGTTGTCTGCAGATTTCGAGAGACCCTTTTCATATCGGCCTGAGCCTGCTCCAGAGTCACTCCTGGTTTAAGTCTCGCAATACCGTGAATTCCCAGCCCTGCGCCACGATCGTTCAATGCAGGGTTTTGAAATTGACCGATGGGTACATAAATATCACTAGCGCGAAAGTTGCCGATCGCGAGATTGAAGCTTTCGGGGACTACTCCGATGATTGCGTAGTCGCGTCCATCGAGGGTGAGAGTCTTGCCTATTACATCAAGCCGCGCTCCGAACTTTCGTGCCCAGAAGCCCGCGCTAATCATCGCTGTGGGCTCTCGCCCGATCTCATCCTCGTGGAAGGTGAATAGCCGCCCTGCAACCGGCTTTATCCCCAACAGAGGAAAGAAATCCGAAGAGACGAGCTCCCCCCGTACTTCTTCCGAAGCGCCCGTGCCAGTGAGGATGTATCCCGTACCTCGCGAGACAGCAAGGGCGGCCAGCGTTTTGTTATCCCGCTGCCAGTCGCGAAAGTTCAGGTAGGAGATTGAACCTTCGTTGAAATTCTGCTTGGCCGCATGAACTGTCACCAACTCCTCTACGTGAGGATAGGGAAGGGGATTTAGAAGCACAGCATCGATGACGGAAAACAGCGCCGTGTTTGCTCCAATACCCAGCGCTAGTGTAAGTACTGCTACGACAGTAAACGCACGACTTTTTAGAAGCATTCGAAGACCAAATCGAATGTCTTGCCACAGGGTCTCTAGACCCGGAAGTCCGCCTTGTTCGCGGCAAGCTTGCCTAGTCGTTTCCAGGCCACCAAGTCGAATCAGCGCCTGCCGTCGCGCCTCACCTTCAGACATCCCGGTACGGATGTTGTCATCGACATGCATCTGGAGGTGGCTTTCAAGTTCTTCATTCAGCTCCTTACTTTCTCTTGTCTTGCGGAAAGTTCCCGAGAGCCGAATCAAAAAAGCACGTACTCTTCGCATCAAACTTTCCTCCTATTGCCATCCCATATATATTCACACAGCTACCTATGGGCAGGCAATAGATGCTTAGAGAAAATTTGAAAATAGACAATACCAGCAATGACAGTTCCAGCCTTAGGTATTTAACGTGTTCAGGCATATACGAATATCAATAAAAATAATGAAGCCTCGGTAAAGTGGCCAATCCTACGGCCGCCAACTGTAACCGGGTGCAAAGATCAAGTGTGAGTGAAACATATTGCAACAAGCGAGCTTGACAAATAGAGCCTGTAGGCAAATATTTTGAATCCGCAAAGCTCCTGATGTGAAGAGGGAAGAACTCGCATGTAGCCAGTGGAAGGTACGGTTTCTTTCCTGATGGCTGTTAGAGATCTGGTGAACTTGGGCGGCATTCAAGGTTATAAACCAATGTACTTTCGCATGAACAGGGTCGCTTGTGGGTTTTTATTGTAGCGTTCACATCGCTGGTATCCACGCTTTTCATATAGTGCAATGGCAGTCTTCAGATCGTCATAACTATCAAGATAGGTCCATTCGATTCCCTTGCTGCGCGCAAACGTCTCTTGTGCGTCAAGTAACTTGGCCGCAATGTTGTTTCCGCGCGCGTGAGGTCTCACATAGAGACGCTTGCATTCGCTGGCGGATGGAATAGACGTGAGTTTGCGCAGTACAACACACCCAACGACGTCTTCTCCCAGATAGGCCAGCCATACTCCAGAGGCGGGCGCATCGATGATCTTTTGGATGGTTTGTGGTTTGTCACGCTCGAACACGTGAACTGCTTCGTAGTACTCTCGAAGAATTTCTAGCGCGTCATTATTGACGGTTTTCAAACGCACAATTTGTAACGACGCTTGCCGCTGATCGCTAAGAATAGAGCGGACTTTCGCGAGTGACGTCGCTAGCGCTTCGCGATCAGCCAGCTGCAGCTTTACAAGCATGCCTTGTATCTGTGCAATCGACTGCTCATTAAGGCTAGAAACGGCCTTCTCCCCTATAACGCTCAACGTGAGCAGCTTTTCTCTTCCGTCTGCCGCGGAAGCAGCACGACGAACAAGTTTGCGCTTGGCAAGTACCGACAGAATGCGGCTGATATAGCCAGGATCCAGTTCAAGCGTTTTGCATAGGGTAGACGCTGTCATTTTAGGGCTGGAGCCAATTTCATACAGAATGCGAGCTTCAGTGAGAGAAAACTCGCCATCGAGGTGACGCCGACGTAGAAGTCCGAGTCTTGCCGTGTAGAAACGGTTGAACTCCCGAACGGCAGAGATCTGTGCCGTGATCTCTGATTGGATCTGCTTGTCTCCCATGTATGTTTGAGGGTACGAGTTTATAGTTGCTTTTAGCAACTAAAAACTAAACGAATCACACAATCCGACCAGGCGGTGACGCTGCGGGGGCTTTCTGGGTATTCAAGGGGTTGCTAAAGGTTTTTTTGCTTTGCAACCTCAGTCAAACGCGTGTGGTCAAAAAAAGATGATCTTCAGTAGTGGTAGAGAGCGCAAACTCTAATTCACTGGTTGTTTTATCTGTTGCACAATTGGAAGCGAGAAAAATTTACCTAACCTCTAATCAGCGCATGGATTTCTATTCGTATGGATTTTTCGAAGAAGAAGGTTCAAACGGAGGTGCGGCATCGGCGGATCTTCGGTCAACGAGTTTCTGCAGCGCTACTGCTTATGCTTGTACTTACAGTTCAGCTTATCTATGTGTCACGAACATACTCAGCCAACTGGGATGAAGCGCATCACCTTTATGACGGCTATAACATCTGGACGAAGCACGATTACCGGCTGAATGCAGAAGTGCCACCGTTGGTCAAACTCGCAGCTGCCCTTCTTCTGCTTCCAATGCATTTGAAGACACCGCCTAATCAAGGGAAGTCTCAAGCTCTGGAGGCTTTTCTCGATGGTCGTCTGTTCGTATTTGGAAACGGTGGAGACCGTGTGTTGTTTCCAGCACGCATGGTTTGTATGCTTTTCACTTTGTTGTTGGCGTGGCTGCTCTACCGATTAGCAAAGGAGATGTTCGGCGATACGGCTGCGCTCGCGGCGCTGGCTTTGTTTGCGTTCGATCCGAATTTACTGGCACACGGCACTCTAGTTTCGACGGATATCGGGAGTGCCTGCTTCATCTTCGGATCTGTGTACGCGTTCTATTGCTATTCGAAGGCACCAAGCCTGGTAAGACTTTTCATCACGGGTTTGGCGATGGGATTGGCGATGTGTGCCAAGTTCACTGGCATATTTGTCTTTCCTATCTTCGTACTGCTGGCGGCCGCGGAAGCGCTTCTAGCTCGAAGTTGGATTTTGCTAGGGCGGCGTCTGGCGGCTTGCGCCTTCATTCTGGTTTGCGGGTGGATTGTTATCTGGACTTTTTACGGATATCGCTACGCTCCCGCTCCTGGCGGACAAGAGCTTTCGCCGAAGCTTGCCCCCTACATCGCTTCCATGCCCAGCAAGGTCGCCGCTGAGGCTCTTACGCTCGTCGCCAAAGCCCACCTGCTGCCTGAACCTTACATCTGGGGTCTTGCGAACACGAAAAAGACGGAATGGGAGTACACAAGTTACTTCTTCGGCAGGATGTATCGGCACGGGCCTTGGCAATACTTTCCGGCGGCATTCCTTATTAAGTCGACGCTTCCGCTTCTGATTCTTCTCGCGCTGCTTCCGTTCCTATGGTTCCGCAGAGGAGATAGGCATGCACGTGAGCTATGTTTCCTCCTGATCCCGGTTTTCTTCTACTTCGCGGTAGTGACGACGTCACATATGGACATTGGTGCACGGCATTTGATGCCGATCTATGCTTTTCTCTACGCGCTTGCGGGGGTTGCAGTCGCTCACGCATTCGCCCGCAATCGTGCATGGATGGTTCTTGCAACAACGCTATTGCTTTGGCAAGTTGTGACGTCGATGCGAGTTGCCCCAGCGTACATGGCCTATGGAAATGAGGCTTGGGGTGGGCCAGCAAAGGTGCACCGCTACCTGAGTGACGCGAATGTTGACTGGGGACAGCAACTGAAAGCAGTCGAGCAATATCTGGTGAAGAACCGCATCACAAATTGCTGGTTCGCTTACTTTCCGGATGGAGCGGTTGAGCCCTCTGACTACGGAATACCTTGCAAACGACTTCCGACTGGGAGTTCGTTATGGTGGTTCAAGTTGCCGATGGACGTGCCACCGGTGATCGACGGGACGATCCTTATTAGTGACAGTGATCTTGAAGGCGTTGAGTCGGGTGATGGTCCACTAAACTGGTTCGAACCCTTTCGCAGCGTGAAGCCCGTAGCAACAATTCAAGAAGGGGTATACCTTTACCAAGGTAAATTTGCTGTGCCACTTATGTCGGCACTTGTGGACGTGCGAAAAACTGGCGATCTATTAAATTTGGGTCAGCCGGCGGCGGCGTTGGAGATGGCGCAACAGGCAGCGAAGCTCGCGCCAGACTCCGCTAAGACCCAAATCAATCTTGCGGACGCATTTGCAACACAACAACAATGGAGCGAAGCGTTGCAGCACTATGAAAGGGCGGAAGCATTGGCGCGAACAGTCAGGCCGGAATTTGAAGACGAAGATCTACTTCCCAGAAGTAAAGCAGGGATGGGAGTTGCAGCGGGCCACCTGCAACAGTGGTGAATGCTATTGCAGGAATTATTGCTACTGACATGGACACGCTCAGCAGGTTTGCTGCTTAACCAGATCCATGATGGGTTTCTATTGAAATAATTTCCTACTTGACAATACGTTAGATTATTTGTTCGACTGACAGCCGTTAATAAAGCTGAATAACTTGCGATGTCAGACCGGCACAAAACCGACGCAAGAATAATTTGGGGTGCCGATACAAAGCTCAAGTCCACCACGCACTTGGCAAAATCTCGAGCACCCAAGATCTTCAGGTTGTCGATGTAGTTCGACCAGATAGTAAGGAGGTTGATTGAAACATTTAAGTCGAAGAAGTTTTATGGGAGCGCTTGGTGCTGCGGCAGGCGCTGCTTATGGGACCGAAGCTTGGGCAAAGCGCTTGCCGTCAGAAGGCGAAGGAAACGCAGGAAACTACGAAATTGCGGCCTACTACTTTGGAAACTATCATCTCGATCATCGCAACGAAATACAGCACGGGCCTGGCTGGACAGAGTGGCGCCTCGTCGAGGCTGCCAGGCCCCGATTTGAGGGTCACATTCAACCCAAGGTTCCTCTTTGGGGATACGAGAATGAGGCCGAGCCGGCAGTCTTCGAACGCAAGATCAAGGCGGCGTCGGACTCTGGCCTTTCCGCCTTCATCTTCGATTGGTACTGGTACAACGATGGTCCTTTCCTCGAGGCTGCGCTCGAGAAAGGATATCTGGGAGCTTCGAACCGAGAACAGCTGAAGTTCGCCATCATGTGGGCCAACCATGATTGGTACGACATTCATCCTGCAAAGCTGTCGTCGCCTCCCACGCTTCAGTTCCCGGGCAAGGTCACCCCAGAGACCTTTCGCACGATGACCGACCATATCGTGAACAACTACTTTCGATCATCTAGTTACTGGATGTTGGATCAGTGCCCGTACTTCTCAATCTACGAGCTCTTCAACTTCGTCGCGAGCATGGGGGGTGTCCGTCCCGCAGCAAAGGCTATAGAGGACTTTCGCGTGAAGACACGGGCTGCCGGCTTTCGAGATTTGCATCTCAACGCAGTCACATGGGGAGTGAAGCTTCTTCCAGGTCAAACTGATGTCGTAGATCTCAAAAGTCTCCTGGAGCAGCTGCAAATCGACAGTACAACCTCTTACGTGTGGCTGCATCACGCGGAGATGTCGAGCTTTCCGGTCGCGCAGTACGACGGAATGGCAAAGAAGTATGAAGAGTACAGGGCCACGGCTTCAGAGAAGCTTGGCAAGCCCTACTACCCAAACGTATCCATGGGTTGGGACTCATCACCCCGCGCCTGTCAGACGGATGTATATATCAAAAAAGGTTATCCATTTCTGCCTGTGATTCAGGGCAACACGCCGGAAAACTTTGGCAATGCACTTCGTTCCGCGAAGTCCTTTCTGGACAACTCGCTGCATTTGAAGAATAAAGTCCTTACCATCAACTCATGGAATGAGTGGACTGAAGGAAGCTACCTCGAACCTGACACAGAAAACGGATATGGTTATCTAGATCAAATCGGCAACGTCTTTCCAAAACCCAGGCGATCCTGACTAGCCAAATCAAAGTTGTTTGTGAACGAAATCCACTGACAATATCAACTGGTTCAAAAGATCGGGCAGACCGTTGGCGATTGGTAGCCAAGCCGCGGCATCCTGACGGTTTCCGTGAGCCTGACCAGAATATATAACGGACATAAAAAGCGCCAGTTGATCTTGAATCTGCATGCGTCAAGAATTGTCGCCGGTAAATAGTTCATTCAATGTCCCTTGCGGGACAAGAAAAAAACGACCTACAAACAATAAAAAATCCATTGTCTGAAACCCAGCTCCGGCGCGAGGGTTCTCGCCGACCTCAAAAAGAGGTAGTGGGTGCGAGCGCGATACAGTCGCATCCCTGACCTAAGGATTGCCGCAAAACCTAGTGAGATCCGAACGCCGGATTCTCTTGGCATGTATGGAGTGCAAAGATCTGGAGCACGGCTATTCAAAGCGCGAGCCGTCCTAGACATCCTCATTCAAGAACGACGAAGCAGGAGAGAAGAAAAATGAGCCAATTCAAGTTGTTCTTGAGGTCCATCAAATTTATCAACAAATCCATTCGCGCCACTAGCAAACCAGCCGCTCGCTTCTCCGTCTTTGCTCTGTTGGCGGCTGCACTCATTGCAACTCTGCCAGTTCTCCAGGCGCAAACTGCTGGCGCACCGGTTCCCTTCGTCGATTTCAACGCAGCGACCAGTTCAGGTGTACAGACCAATGGAACGATTCTGGGACCGGGTCTCTACTTTGGACAATTGGCCATGGAGGCTGAGGGACGCAAAGCCGTCATTCTTGTAGGACAGAGTCAGTATGTCTCGTTCACCCTCACTGCTCCAGCTAACGCGGTCACCATACACTATGCAATTCCTGATGCACCAAGTGGAAACGGAATCACGGAGCCTCTGAGTGTCTATACCAACAACCAATTCGTCACTTCGTTGTCATTGACTTCGGCTTATAGCTGGGTCTATGGTGCCTACCCGTACAGCAAGACACCGACCCTAGGAGCGGACCGCACGCAGGCGCCGCACGACTTCTACAACGATGTGCGCTACATGTTTTCTTCGACTCTACCGGCTGGTACAGTCGTAAAGCTCCAGATCGACTCGGGTGACAATGCTCCCTGGTACATCATTAACACGGCGGACTTCGAGGTAGTGCCGGCGGCTATTACTCAACCCGCGAACTCGATCAATGTTACACAAGCTCCTTATAGCGTAGACAGCACGGGAGGAACTGACGCAACTACCGCTTTGCAGAACGCAATCAACGCCGGCTCTTCGTCCGGGAAGGTCGTCTACTTGCCGCAAGGAACGTATAAGATCTCATCTCCTCTTTCGCTCAATCAGGTAACCGTCGAAGGAGCTGGCGAATGGTATACGGTCCTGAATGGAAGTGACGTCGGCTTTACCGGGAATCAGAACCCGGCTAGCACGAACGTCAGCGTATCCAACCTCTCTCTTTTTGACAACGTCACGATACGCAATAACAGCACGAGCGCAGACACCGGCTTCAACGGAGGTTTCAGCAACTCGACGATCTCGAATGTGTGGATCCAAAACGAAAAGTCCGGCATCTTCGTAATTGGACCAACAACTGGACTTACCATGAACGGCTTGCGGATCATGGATCTGAAAGCTGACGGCGTCAACTTCGATGCTGTGTTCGGCGCGATTACAAACTCGACGATCGAGAACAGTTACATCCGCAACTCGCAGGACGACAGCATCGCCATGTTTGCGCAGAGTTATGGTGATACCGGCATTACTGTTACTCAAAACACGGTCATTTCACCGGGATTGGCGAACAATATTGCTGTTTACGGCTCCGGCAGCGGCGATATGATCACGAACAACCTGTTGATGGATCCAGTGCAAGCTGGCAGTTGCATTCAGGATGGTTTGCGCTTCGGCTCAGTAGCAAACAGCGGCACGGTTACCATCACCGGCAATACGCTCGAGCGATGTGGCATGTTCGATCCTGGTTTTTTCTTCGGATGGGGAGCGATCTGGTTCTATCCCAGCGACGGTAATATTGCCGCGACAGAGAATGTCAGCAACAACACAATCACCGGCAGCCCGTACTCTGCGTACATGTTCCTGGGGCCGAATTCCACGACCGGCGTGAACATCAGCGACGACACAATTAGCAGCGTTGGGACCTACCTGCTTCATACTCAGGGCAACGGTACAGCTGCAGTCTCTGACATCACAGCCAGCGGACTTGCTAATGCCGGCTATGTCAATGTGGGCTGTGCGTCGACTTTCAACCTGAGTGCGACAGCCAACACAGGCTGGTCCGCGTCGCCCGAGAGCTGCAATATTCCCGTAGCAAACCCATTATGGGTTTACCCGGATGTGGCTACATTCCAAACAACGCAAGGCAGTCCTGTAGTGGAAAAAGTTGCCGTATATAACGCGTCGTACCAGACGACCACACTTGGTACGATCTCGGCCACTGCCGGTTTTACTGTGTCTGCCGATTCCAGCAATCCGTGTGGCAGTTCACTACAAGCAGCCGAAAACGGCGGGTCAAGCGAGCCAGGTTACTGCATCGTCGATATTACGTTTGCTGCGACTGGGGCCGGGATCACGACAGGCACGCTGACAATTCCCAGCAGCGCACCAGGCGGTTCCACAAGCATCATGCTAGTTGGCAGTACTGGAGGAAACTCCGTTGCCCTGATACCTACGGCCACTCCGACGAGTCTTTCTTTTGGCAATGTTCCGGTGGGAAATACTTCTGCAGCGCAGACCGTAACCCTGAGTAATCCAACTGGGGCCGCGTCAGCGTCGGTGAGTGTTGCAATCAGTGGCAGCTACTCTCAGACCAATAACTGCGGATCCACTCTGGCAGGGGGCGCCTCGTGCACCATCTCGGTGAAGTTTTCTCCGACGACTGCCGGAGTTGTGTCTGGCGCCTTGACCATCACCGCAAGCACAACCAGCTCTCCACTTACAGTTGCCCTATCCGGAACTGGGACAAGCGCGCCAACGGCGCCGACAGGGCTGAGTGCAGCTCCCGCGGGAAGCGGAACCATAGGCCTATCGTGGATTGCCAGCTCGGGTACGGCACCGATTACCTACAGCATCTATCGTGGCACTACATCTGGAGGAGAAGGTACTACACCGATCGCCACCAACATCACCGCAACCACCTATGCCGATGCTACGGTGACCTCTGGAACGACTTACTACTATAAAGTTTCTGCAACCAACTCTATCGGCACCAGCGCTGAGTCTGCGGAAGCCTCAACCAAGGCCGAGAACGCTGTCGTGCAAATCGACGCAGGCGGCGCAGCAGTTGGTACTTTTGCCGCAGATGAGTACTTCAACACGGGCACTGAATTTGCAACTTCATCCACGGTAAACACCGCTGGCACAGTCGATCCGGCACCCGAGGCTGTGTACCAATCTGTGCGTTATGCCCCATCCTTCACGTACACCATTCCAGGCTTGAGCGCTGGCGGAAGCTACACGGTAAGACTGCATTTTGCTGAACTCACCTTTACGGGATCTGGACAGCGTGTCTTCAACGTTGCCATCAATAGCACAACTGTACTGAGCAACTTCGACGTTTACTCTGCGGCTGGTGGCACAGATGTCGCTCTCGTCGAGCAGTTCAATACAACTGCAAGCAGTTCCGGAAATATTGTTATCAGCTTCACGCAGGGAACCGCTGATAATCCCGAAGTGGCGGGCGTCGAAGTTTTGAGTGCAGGTGGCGCGACCGGGATTGCGCCCTCTATTCCAACCAACCTAAGTGCCACCACAGGGAACGCATCCGTGGCTCTTACATGGACAGCGAGCACTGGGTCCGCACCGATCACCTACAACGTGTTTCGAGCAACGACCTCGGGAGGAGAAGGCTCGACGTCGCTCGCAACTAACCTGACGTCGGCTGCATATACCGACACATCAGCCACTAATGGTACTACGTACTATTACACCGTGTCGGCAACCAATTCGGTAGCCACCAGCGCCCAGTCATCGCAGGTATCGGCTGAGCCGCAATCTACCGGAACAGCGCCCAGTGTGCCGGCAAGCCCGACTGCTACAGCAGGAAACGCCTCAGTTGCACTCTCCTGGTCAGCTAGTACAGGTACGGCCCCCATCACCTATAACGTCTATCGAGGCACTTCGTCGGGTGGTGAAAGCACAACAGCAGTCGCCACCGGGATCTCTTCGTCTACCTATACCGACAGCGGCCTGACCAACGGAACAAAATATTACTACGAAGTATCGGCAACCAATTCGGTAGGCACAAGCGTCCGGTCCGCCGAAGTATCAGCTACACCGGCAGGTTCCAGTGGAGCTTTGGTGCAGATCAATGCCGGCGGCCACGCCGTGTCGCCGTTCGTTGCCGACACGGACTTCAATAACGGCAACGAGTTCTCCACCGCAACGGCCGTCAGCACTGCTGGCGTTACAAATGCCGCGCCGGAGGCCGTCTACCAATCAGTGCGATACGCACCTTCATTTACCTACATCATCCCCGGACTTGCTTCAGGATCCAGCTACACGGTGCGTCTGCACTTCGCAGAGCTCACTTTTAGTGGATCCGGAGAGCGCGTCTTCAACGTCGCCATCAACGGCACCTCCGTCTTGAACAACTTCGATGTATACGCTACTGCTGGCGGTGAGAATAAAGCCCTGGTCGAGCAGTTCACTGCAACTGCCGATGCCCTAGGGCAGATCAGCATCAGCTTCACAAAGGGTTCAGCCGACAATCCTGAGGTCTCCGGCATTGAAATCCTCGGATCTGGAACTCTTGGTGCGTCTCCGTCCGATGTACTCGAAATCAATACGGGCAGCAGCGTGGCAGTGCCTCCCTTCGCGGCTGACGAGGACTTCAACACGGGCAACGAGGCCAGCAGCAGCGCTACGATTAACGCCGGCAATACCTCCACCCCTGCGCCGGCAGCGGTTTATCAGACCTGCCGCTACGCTTCTTCTTTCACTTATACGATTCCCGGCCTAACCGCAGGGAAGACCTATGCGGTGCGTCTGCATTTTGCAGAGCTGACCTTCAGCGGTTCAGGAGAGCGGGTCTTCAATGTCGCAATCAACGGCACGGCTGTATTGAGCAACTTCGACATCTACGCTACAGGAGGCGCGATGAACGAGGCAATCACGGAGCAGTTCAATGGAGTGGCTAACAGTGCGGGACAGATTGTGATCGCCTTCACTACCGGGTCGGCCGACAATCCGGAGGTGAATGGAATCGAGGTGCTTCAATAAGGCACTCAAGGTGAAGTTCGAGAGGCTCCGTTTTTGCGGAGCCTCTCGAATCCAATAATTTATCTTGGCTTGATTATCGACCTTTTAGGTCCAGGCTGTAGAGGTCGCCAGTACCGATTCGTGGTTGAATCAGCGGCTCATCCTGAGGCGTAAGGCCGCCGAAGAAGTAGTTGATTGTGGCTTGATCGCGAAAGCTGTTCAGATCGGCTACCAAGTGAACGTCCCCAGTCGGGACACTTATCTTCAGTATCGGTTGCTTGTCCTCAAGAAAAGCATTGACATAAATTGCCTTGCTATCTGCACTCCATATAGGGTCTGAGGCACTTGTCTTTGCGAGCTCCTTCCAGCGATTCTGAGTCACGTCGTAGATCATCAGACTTTTTTGATCGAGTGTAAGTGCCGCGATCCACCGCCCGTCGGGCGACCAACGTGGACTAAACATTCCTTCGGATCCCGGCACGATCTCTGTCTTCATGGTTTCAAGCTGAACCATCTCGATGGAGTGCGAACCGCTCTCCTTCCCCATCGAATCCGGCTCACGGCCAAACACCAGACTTTTGCCGTCTGCAGACCAGCTCGGGTCGGCAGCATTGCGATCTTCATTCAGCAAAGGTTTGGGTGTTCCTCCGCCGGCGTCTATCAAGTAGGTTCGCCAAAGCTTCCCGCGTTCGCGCGCCATGACCGCCAGTTGCTTGCCATCGGGAGACCAGTGCGCCATGAAAACCTCAAGGTACTCGGGGTTCAGCTGCACCTTGTCTGAGCCATCTACAGCTCTCGCGCGCCATAACCCCCCGTCGTTATCGCTCCAGGCCACCCACACCCCGTCTCGTGAAAAATCCACTCGAGTCGCATTGGCCAGAAAAAAAGGAGCCGGATAGAAGCCCCTTTTGGCATCGAACTCCTGCATGCCGAGAGGCTGGTCAAGTCCCAAGAAAAATATACGAGAACCTGATCGAGCAGCTACCGGAGAGAGAAAGCGAAGCGGACCATTGGTCAACTGGGCCGGCTTTGCAGTTCGTCCGCTTCCTCTTATCTGCCACAAATCACCCCCAGCCTGCATGACGTACGCGCTCCCGTCAGCGGTCCAGGAGCCGCAGCACGCCGAAAGGCGTTCGGTTTCCGGAGTTCGGACTCGTTCTGGTGTTCCACCTGTCTTTTGCAGTTGCCAGATTCCCAGGGTGTGCGTCACAGGATCCACGAGAGTGAATCGCAAGAGCTTCCCATCCGGGGACCACCTCATCCAAAAAGCTCGTCCATTCAGGCGCGCAAACGGTGTTGAGACGCCATCGTTCAATCGAATTACCGCGAGATCGTCGCCGTTGGCGTATAAGATGCTGGCTCCGTCGGGCATCCATGAAGCGTCGTGGGCCAGAACACCGCCAACCCGCAGCGCGCTTCCTCCGGATGAAGGGACAATCCAAAGCGGCTGTTCGGAAGAAGACGACAAATGACCCTTCAGCAGTAGCTTTTCTCCATTTCTCGATATATCGGCAAGCGAACTGGAGGCTAGTTCCTGCGGAAGAGGAATTACTTCAACCTCTCCGGTGCTGATCGAAACGGAGGAAAGCTGTGGTCGGCCACCTTCCATCACCGATGTTAAAATTCGGTCACCGTCCGTGGCCAACGTCGGCAGATTCTCCAGATTGGGCGGCCCGGCATAAATAACCCCACTGCGAGTGACTACATCCACCCGCAACGGAGCGGTCTCTGGTTGCCATCTCCAAAACCAAATGACCAGGGCGATCAGGCAGCCCAGTAGCATAACCGATCCCGCTAATGTTGATATCAAAAGCGTCCCGAAGCGCTCAGAGAGTGGCCGCCGGGACGAAGAGCTCAGACCCTCGGAGCTTGGATAACCAGTGACTTGAATCGTTGTGGGAAGAGGAAGGGTCGTCGCGTCGCCGGTAGAGTTCTTGTCCTTCTCCTCGCCGAAGACGGTGTTGATCTCGACATGAGGCGTGATGTTTTGGAGGGCCTTTGCAGTCGATTGAACTACGCTGACCGGCGCTATAAAGCGGTATCCACGCTTTGGAAGGGTTTGAACATAACGCGGATTTTCGGCCGAGTCCCCGAGCGCTTCCCGGATCTTGTTGATCGCTCCCGCTAATGCGCGCTCAAAATCGACATTAGTATCCGTTCCCCAAACCTGAACTTGAAGCTCTTCGCGCGTGACCACTTCCCCATGCCTTGCCAGAAGCGCGGTAAGAACTTTGAACGGCTGACCCGGAAGCCGGACCTTAAAACCAGCTTTCCAAAGCTCGCCCGCCTGCAGATCGACTTCGAACAATCCAAAGGAGACTCGATCTGCTTCTTCAAGAGTTGACACTGCCGGACCCTCCGATTCTTGCTCCCGAATACTAACGTAAATCTAATCCCGCAGCCCAGCGGAGAATCAATATTTTCCTCTAAACCATTGATGATAATAGGTTTGGATTTAAATATGCAATGAAATGAAAACCAATAGGATTTCCATTGCATAGATCGAGCTGTTAAGAAGAGGGTCTACTCCGTTAGCAAAAACAAAGGACACGAAACAGAAGACTAACTGTCACAGAGTGCCTTCACGGAGACCAAATATGAGACTCGAATTAAAAGAACGCTCAATCCACCGCTCACTGTTTCACGCAGTATGGGGACTCCTCTTTCTCTGCGCAATCGGAGCAGGAGTTCACTCGTCAGCCTTCGCACAGTCAGATTCCGGCCGTGTGGCAGGAACAGTGACGGACAGCACCGGCGCTGTTATTCCCGGAGCGACGCTGACGATCACAAACTTGGAAACGAACGCTAGCCGGATCGACAAGTCAAATGACAACGGTCAGTTCAACATTCCTGCCCTCGCGCCAGGTAACTACTCCGCAAAGATTGAAGCCAACGGATTTCAGTCCCAGACCCTTAACTTCTCAGTGATCGTGACTCAGGTCCAAAGCCTCATCTTCACACTCGTCCCCGGAAGGGAGTCGATGGTGGTGGAAGTGACCTCCGCCGCTGCATTGGTAAACACGACCGATGCAACGCTGGGGGAGACTATCGGGGCAAAACAGATCACCGAACTTCCGCTGAACGGACGCAATGCCCTGAACTTAGCTTTGCTTACCCCAGGAGTCACCCAAGGTACCAGAGTGGAATACGGGCAGGACACCGTGAATCGCTACAGCGACTCCGGCGGAGGAGCGCTCTCCGTCAACGGACTGCGTTCACAGGCCAATAACTTCATCCTGGACGGTGTGGATAATAACGACGGACTGCAAAACGTCATTCTCTTCTTTCCTCCTGTGGACGGCACGCGTGAGTTCAAGGTAGCTACCAACGTGGCACCCGCCCAGTACGGACGAGCGGGTGGCGCGCTGGTAGTTACCTCTATCCGCTCCGGCACCAATCAGATTCACGGCTCCGCCTTCGACTTCTACAGGAGCAACAAGTGGGCAGCAAATCCGAACTATCGGTTCCTCGGCGCGCCTGAAACTCCAAATCCTCCTTACAGGCGTAACCAGTTCGGCGGCTCTCTCGGAGCGCCGATTATTAAGAACAAGCTCTTTGCGTTTGGAGACTACCAGGGAACTCGCATCAACTCACCAGATGGCGCGCACTACGATACAGTGCCCACTGCGCTGATGCGCCAGGGAAATTTTACTGAGCTGCTTAACCCAGCTCTCAACGGCGGGAGCCTCGACACTACGTTTCCAATCTGTGTTCCAAATGCTGGCACACTGAATAACAATCTGGCAGCGAACAGCAAGGGCCAGATCTACGATCCCCTCACCTGTGCGCCTTTCGTAGGAAACATTATTCCGATGGGCAGGCTGAACATGGCAGGACTAAACTACTTCAATGCTTTTCCTATGCCGTCCCGTACAGATCGCGTGCTTCAGAACT